>Ga0315912_10000076_pt1 | contig 260479 bp, 198 predicted proteins | sample VfabasoilMG_FD_204469 | JGI IMG/M metagenome (GOLD analysis project Ga0315912, IMG submission 204469) | Garden soil microbial communities collected in Santa Monica, California, United States - V. faba soil | ecosystem: Environmental > Terrestrial > Soil > Garden | place: USA: California... | reverse complement strand
CGAACTCGGCCGCCGCGCCCCCAAGACCGCGGGACGCGGGCTTAAGGAGGGCGCCCGCGCCCGCAGGCGAAGCCGAGGACGCGGGACGTGCGGCCCGACACGGGGGGGGGGCAGCAAAGTCCCCAAGCTCAAACTGATGGGTGCTCTAGGCCGGTAGCGCGAGGACACCGACCTGCTCGCCGCCGGTCACCCCGAGGACGGCGGCGGCTTCTTTGCTGATCGTTGCCGTTTCGGCGTCGACGGCGGCCGGCACCGCCACGGCGCGAAAGAACGGTGCTTCTTCGAGTTCGCGGGCGACGAGCGTTCGCCGGGGAGCGTTCGGCGTGCCGATCACCACTTTCTGCGTCGTCGTCTCGCTGATCGGGGCGATGTCGGCCGCTTCGGCGACGAAGTGCGGGCCGCCGTCGAACGGGTCGATACGGCGCGCGTAGCGAAAGCCGATGCGGCGCAGCATCTTCTCGACCCCGCGCGTCTGCGCTCCGACCTTGCCGACGACGGCTTGCGCCTCGAGTGAGAGGAGCGAGGTGTAGATATTGCCGCTCGGGAAGAGATCGCGAATGAAGGACTTGTTTTCGCTCGAGAGCAGGTCGGCTTCGGCGTAGCTCATGCCCGTGAAGCGGCGGCCGAGCGCTTCCCACAGGTGGCTGGTCCCGTCGGGCTCGAGCGGTGGCATCAGTTCGGCCAGCAATGTCGGGCGAAAGAGCGACGCGTGCGTGCGGATGTAGAGAAAGCGAACGTAGGAGATCAACAAGCCGAGGCGTTCGGGCGCACTGCGGTGCTCCGGCAGGACGACCAGGCCGCCGAGCTCGGTCGGGCCGTCGTAGGAGAACCCGATCCTGAGCACCGTGTGGTTGAAATGGCGGTCGAGAGCGCTCGAGTACTTTTCCTCGTCGATCACGTCGAGGTAGATGTACGGCGCGTCCCTTCGGCCGAGCTGCGCGACGATGGTCGAGGTGCCGAGCGCTCGACCGCTTTCGCGGTCGCAGATCAGGAAAACGAACTTTCGTCGGCGCTCGGCCACTTCGCCGCGAAAGCTTTTCTCGCTGTGCTCGAGCAGGCGCCGAACGTGGGAGCGATCGTTCGGTAGGTTCACGCTGTTCAGGTGTCGCGCGAGCGTGAGGAGTGCGTCCTCGTCGGCCGTGCCGGCTCCCCGGATCTCGAACCGGACCATGTGACCCTCGTATCATGCGTGCCGTGCGCGCCGAGGTACTAGGCAGGTACAAGGCAGCGGCACCCGCGCGCGCACTGCCCGACAACCGAAACCCAGCGTGGGAAACGGATCGGCTCGACGGCCGACTGCCCCCGATTCAGACTTTTCGTGGAGTTTTCGTGCTAAGGACCGCGCTTCGATGACCCCTGATTGGCCCTTTCCGCGCGCCGACGCGCTTCCTCCCTACGGCTTCGTGATCACGGACGCCGTCAAGGCTCGCGTGCGCGCGAGCGGGGCGGACATCATCGACCTCGGGCTCGGCAACCCCGACCGCCCGACACCGAAGCCGATCGTCGAGCAGCTGCACGCCACAGCGGACGCGACCGAAAACCACCGCTATCACCCGGGGCGCGGGCTCCGCCCGCTGCGCCTCGCCGCGAGCGCCTGGTACGAAAAGCGCTACGGCGTTCGTTTCGATCCGGACCAGGACCTCGTGGTCACGATGGGCGCCAAGGAGGGCATGGCCCACCTCTGCCTCGCGATCCTCGATCGAGGTGACGTCGCGGTCGCGCCCGATCCGGCTTATCCCATCCACGTGGGTGCACCGCTGATTGCCGGTGCCGACGTCGAGCTGTACCGTGCTGCGCTCGACATCACTCCGGGCGACGCGGTGGCCGAAGCCATCGCGCGCGTCGAGCGTTCCGGCCGGCGCGTGAAGCTCGTCATCGCGAACTACCCGCAGAATCCCACCGGGCAGATCGTCACCAAGGCGGAGCTCGCGGCGCTGGTTCGCGCCGTGCAGAAAGCGGGCGCACTCCTGCTCCACGATCTTGCCTACGCGGACCTCGATTTTGCGTCTCGCTATGCTCCGTCCATCTTCGACTGCGGCGTTCCCGCTGACGAGGTGAAACGCTTTGCGGTCGAGACGTTCTCGATGTCGAAGAGCTACAACATGCCGGGTTGGCGCATCGCGTTCATGGCGGGGAACGCGCGGATGGTGGCGGCGCTCGCGCACATCAAAACTTACGTCGACTACGGGACCTTCGCGCCGCTCCAGATCGCGGCTGCCTGGGCCCTCGAGCACGGCGATCGATTCGCCGAGGAGCTCAGGGACCTCTATCGCATGCGGGCGGGAGCGCTCGTTCAGGGGCTCCGGGGCGCCGGCTGGCCGTCGGTCGCGGAGCCGAGCGGCACGATGTTCGTTTGGGCGCCGCTGCCCCCCCAGCTCGGTGCCAAGGGGTCGCTCGAGCTCACCACGCGCCTGATCGAGGACGCTCACGTCGCGGTGGCGCCCGGGGTCGGTTTCGGCCCGGGCGGCGACGGCCACGTGCGGTTCGCGTTGATCGAAGATCCGCCGCGCATCGCCGAAGCGTGCGAGCGCATCGGACACCTGCTCGCCGCGCCCCTCAAGGCCAAAAGAGCCTGATCGCTCGGTCGATCACGCGGTGCGTTCCAGCATGCGCTGGATCGTTTCGGGCAAGAACCCTTCATCCTCGGCGAGCGCGATCAGACGCGCGTTCGAGGGGAGATCGGTGAGGAACGAGCGTGCGTAGGGCGTGCCGACGAGCCCCTGTAGCCGCCGCTGCAACGGCGGGATCCCGCGCCGCACGACGGCGAGCGCGTCCTCGTGGTTCGCCTGGTCGACGAGCGCGTCGTGGAGCGCGAGGTACGCCGCCGTTTCGTTGAGCAAACTCGGTGCGCCCTCTTCGAGCAGGTGCACGCCTTCCTTCGCGAGTTCGACCGCCGTCGACAGATTGCCGCACGCGCGCTCGGCCTCCGACCAGAACGCCAGCGCCACCGGCAGGACGTCGCGATTGCCCGTCGCGCGGTAGCCCTGCGCCGCCAGGCGCAAGAGCCCCAGGGCCCGCCGGCTCGCGCCTTCGGCCTTCGAGCGCAAGAGCTCGCAGCCGCGGTAAAAGAGCAGGCCCAGGTTCGCGCGGTCGGGGGCGGCCCAGATGCCGGAGCCGGCGGCGTCGGCATGGGCGCGCACCTCGGCGAGGTGGGCGTCGAGCTGCCGGTCGGTGCCGAAGGTCGCCGTCCAGCCGAGCAAGATCATCTGGGCGTGGCGGAGTGCTCCCTCGCTGCCGATCGCGTCGGCGAGCGCGAGGCCCGTCTCGATCGAGCTCCGTGCTTCCTGTCGGGCGCCGATCGTCGTCAGGGCGAACCCGAGGTTCGTCACCAGCATGGCCTCGCGTTCGCGAAGGCCCGCCGCGCGCGCCGCGCCGGTGGCATTTCGGCGCGCCTCCAGGGCGGCGCTCAGCGCGCCCTGGGTTTGACGGACGATGGCGAGCGATTGGTAGGCGTCGACGGCCGCGGAAGGGATGCCGCGCTGAGCGAGGACGAGCAGGCGTTTGGCTTCCTCTTCGGCCTCTTTGAACTTGCCGGCGAAGGCGAGGCGCATGGCGAGCGCGGCCGAACAGCGCGCTTCTTCCTCGTGCAGGCCGAGTTCGGCGGCTTCGTCGCGGCATTCGGCCAGGCGCTTGCTGATGTCGTCGCCCGCGCCGCGCGCGTCGTCGTAGCGGGCGCGGGCCCCGCGAGCACGGACGGCGCTCGGTTTGTCGAAGAGGTTCTGCTCCATCGCGTGCAGTGCCGTCTCGCGCTCCGGCGAACGCGGATCGAGGCGACTCCAGGCTTCGTCGAGGTACGACGCGCGCTGAAAGCCGCTCGGCGCGTCCTCGGCGAAGCTGAGCGCGCGATCTGCCATCGTCAACGCGTCCTTGAGGGCGTTGGCGGCGAGCGCGCGGCGTGCTGCTCGTTCCCAGTGATCGGCGGCGATGGCATGGACACCGCCGAGGTCGTAGTGCCCGGCCACGGTCGCCGCGTCCTCGCCCATCAACGCGAGCCAGGGCGCCGCCAGCGCGTGGAGCTCTTTTCGCGCCGAGTCGCCGAGCGACGCGTACGCGACCTCGCGCACGAGCGCGTGCTTGAACACCCATTCGCGGGTGCCCGGGAAGCGCGATACGTTTTGCTCGACCAGCACTTCCGCGGCGACCAGCGCCTTCATGATGCCGTCGGCGCCCGGCATGCCGAGCGCGTCCAGCGCCGAATCCCAGCACGTGAGGCCGAAGACGCTGAGCCGGCCGAGCGCGTCGCGGCACTCCTCGTCGAGCGTGTCGAGGCTTGCCTGGATTGCCGCCTGAATGGTGGGCGCGCCTTCGGCGCCTCGGCCCGCCGCCGTCAGTCGCGCGAGCTCTTCGGCAAAGAGCGGCAGCCCTCCGGCCTGGCTCGCGATGCGGTCGACGACCTCTTCCGAAATATCGTCGCCGAGCACGGCGCGGGCGATTGCCCGTGTCGCCCGCTTCGATACCGGCCGGAGCTCGATGCGGACGTGATCGCGGCCGGTGAAGCGCTCGGGAAACTGCGTCCAGAATTCCGGGCGCACGCAGGCCATCACCATCAGCGGCTTGTGGCTCGCGCGGCCCAGCAAGTGGTCGAGCCAGAGGATGCTTTCCGGGTCCGCCCACTGCAGGTCCTCGACCAGGATCGCCACCGGTTGGTCGGCGGCGACCTGGAGCACGAGGTCCGTCATCGCGAGCCACAGGGCGTCGCGCGAACCGCGAGGGTCGAGCCCTTCCGGCAGCGGTTCGTTCGCGAGCAAGCGAGCGAGGAGCTCGCGGTTCGCCGCCGTCAGCTCGGCGCGGGTGGTGGCCCCGAGCCGCGAGACGATCGCCTGCTCGGCCTCGCGCGACGTGGCGCCTTTGGGCAGCGTGATCATCGCACGGAGCACGTCGGCTGCGGCGCCGAGCGCGTGTTCCTTGCCGTACGCGTCCGAGCGCTGCAAGACGACGAGCGGGGCGTCCGCGCGCGCGCCCATGCGCGCCATCACCTCGCGGCGAAGCCGGCTCTTGCCGATGCCCGGTGCGCCCGAGATGCTGACGAGGATCGGCGTTTTGTCGGCGCGCGAACGCTCGAACGCGCCGAGCACCTGCGCGAGTTCCGCGTCGCGTCCGACGAACGGAGCGCCGCCCGCACGCTCCCCGCGCCGCCCGCGCATCGCCTCGCCCACCACCGCCGAGCCGTCGTCTCGCGCCCGGAATTCGTAGCGGCCGCGCCCGAGCTCGCTCGTCGTCACGTCCGCGAGCACCGTTCCCGCGGTCGCCTCGCGCGCCAGCGCGGCGGCGCGGTCCACCACCTCGCCCACCGGTCGAAGGTCGCCGGTCTCCGCCCGCATGCTGAGCCTCGCGCGCCCGCTCGCAATGCCGACGCAGGCGCCGGCGCGCGCCAGCCGCCGCCCGAGCTCGAGCCCGACGGCGGCTTCGCTGCCGACCGCGCGCCGCGCACCGAGGTGTGCGACCACGGCGTCGGAGCCGATCGGCGCCGCGTCGGCGCCGCGTTGTCGCAGCTGGTCGAGCGCTCGTTCGCGCGCCAGGGAGCTCGGAAAGCGCAACGCGACCAGCGAGGTAACGAGGCGCGTGATGCTGCTGCCGAGGCGGACCGATTTCGCGGGTTCGGGGTCGGTCCAGCTGACGCGCGACGCTTCCCGCGAGGCGTCGTTCAGCATCTCCAGCACCTCGCGCATGCTGGCAGGACGCGCCATCGGATCGGTTTCGAGCATGCGCCCGACCAACCCGTCGACGGCGTTCGGCACGTCCGGCAAAAGGTCGGAAAGGCGCGGTGGGGCCGTCGTCACGAGGCGCGCGAGGGTGGCAATGGCGTTCGGCCCGACGTGAGGCGGGCGGCCTGCGAGGAGCTCGAAGAGCGTCGCGCCGAGCGAATAGATGTCCGACCGCGCGTCGATCGGTGCGTCGCCGCGCGCCTGCTCCGGCGCCATGTACGCCGGTGTCCCGACCACGTCGCCGGTCTGCGCGATGTGCGCGTCGGTGTTGGTGGCCACTCCGAAATCGACGAGCTTCGGCCAGCAATCGAGCAGACCGAGGCGCTCCTTGGCGCGACACAAGAAGATGTTCCCCGGCTTGATGTCGCGGTGGATGACGCCCGCGTCGTGGGCGGCGAGCAGCGCCTGTCCCACTTGGTCGGTGAGTTCGAGCGACTCCGGCAGGTTCAGCGGCGACCGGCGCTGGCGAGCCGCCAGATCCTCGCCGTCGAGCCATTCCATCGCCACGAACGGCAGCCCGGTGTCGTCGAGCACGCCGAACGCCACCGTCTTGACGATCCCCGGATGATCGAGGTTCGCGAGCAGCTGCCCTTCGCGCTCGAGCCGTGCCTCTTCCTTGGGTGCGACGCCGGCGTCGGCCGCGACGACTTTGAGCGCGACCACCTGCTGGCTCTCGAGATCGAACGCACGGTAAACGATGCCGACCGCGCCTCGCCCGACTTCGCGCTCGATCGCGAAGCGTCCACCGAGGCGCCGCGCACTTTCCGGCCCAGAAGGGAACGCGTGGTCGTCCAACTTTCGCTCGCCGGCCGAGCCTACAACGAGCCGCCCGCCGCCGCTCGAGTTCCGCTGCGAAGCAGCGCAGCGGGCGAAGCCCGCTTCAGAACCAGCGAAGCTGGTTCTATGCTGGGCTCTAGGCCGGTCGTCAGCGCCCGCGCAGGAAGCGCCGCGGCGCGCGCCGTCGCGTGGTCGGTGCGGCGGGGGTCGGCTCCGGGCGTGGGGGGCTCTTCGGATCGAAGCCGATCGCGGCGAGGTCCTCGGGGGTCACGGCCTTGCCGCGGGCGACGCGAGCCGCACGAATGCAAAGCGCGTCGAGCTCGAGTTCGTTGCCGGTGAAGGTGTGTTCGACGAGCAGACGGAGCGCGGCCGGGTCGACGCCGAGCGGCTCGCGACCGAGCCGGAGGCTCGCGCGTGCGAGGCCTTCGAGGACCAAAGCGCGGAGATCCTCGGCGCGGTCCGCGAGCGACGGCAACGCCACGCGGCGCGCGGCAGCACGGCGGATCGACCCGGCGATCTTGCCGAGCTCGGCCAGCGTCTCGAGCGGCGCGTGGGTCGTCACGATCAGCCCGGCAGGCGGCAGTGCCGACGCTCCCTCCGGCCGGGCGCCGAGCGTCGTGACGATGTGTTCCTGCACCGCGAGCGGCAACGCGTCCACGTCGAGCACGACGAGTGTTCCACCGTCGGCGAGTCGGCTCGGCGAATGCTCCGGATCGTTCCAGCGTTCGAGCGCGCGCTCGGGCGTCTGCGTCGCGTCGCAGACGACGAGCGGACCGCCGGCCCGATCGCTCGCCAGGTGCGCGTGCGCGGCCCAGCTCGTCGCGTCCACGCCGGGCGGCGTCACGAGCGCGATCCCGGCGCTCAGGCGGCCGGCCCGTTCGAGCTCTTCGAGCGCGAGCCGCGACGCGGGGGCGTAGGCCGTGCCCCGGACGCGCGCGGCGAGCCGTTCGGCCTGCGCCCGGTGGCGCGCCCCACCCCCGGAAAGCGCGGACGTGAGCCGCTCGCGATCGGTCTCGAGCGTGTCGAGGCGAACGGCGGCCGCTCGTTCTCGGTCTCTCGCGCGCGACAGCGCCGAGGTCACGGTGAGGAGCGCGCTGATGCGGTCGGCGAGCACGCGTGCCGCGCGGGCTTCCTCCAGCGTCAAGAGTGACGTGCGCCCGGCGCGCGGCAGCAGGATGAACCCGGTCGCGCCGGCGTCGTCGGTGACGATGGTGGCGGAGAACGCGTCACGCGCCTCGAACCAGGCGACCAGCCCGCGCACCTCCGGTTTTCGCACCTCGACCTCGCGCAGGGCATCCGTCCGAAGCGTTCGTTCCGGCTCGCTGAGCCCGAGCTCGTAGAGCCGCGCCGGAGCTTCCCCGGGTTCCACGTGCAGGTACCCCGCCACGTCGACGCTCAGCACCTCTTCCGGGTGGGAGCGCCAGATCTCGGCACGGGCGCCCGGCTTCGAGCTCACGCCCGACAGCGCCTCGAGCGCGGCACGGAGCGCGGCGTCCGGCGCCGGTTCGAGCGCGGCGCGTCCGGCGGCGTCGAGCGACTCGAGCCAACGCGACTGCTCGGGCCCGAGCGGCCGCGCCACCGTGCGTCCGAGCAGGCCGACCGCGATCGCGACGACGGTGGCGGCGAGCACGACGGCGCCGGCGTGGGCGGGGTACGCACGGGCGGCGAGCCCGGCCGCGAGCGTGACGGGCGTCCCGAGCATGGTGACGGCCAGGATGCCGCGCAGCGCGCTCGAAACGGTGGTCGGCTCCGCGATGATCGACGCCCAGGTGAGGAGTGTGGAGCCGGCGAGCACGGCGATCGGCAGCACGCGATCGGGAGCGGCCACGTCGAGCGCCGTGGCCGGCACCGCCACCGCAAACGCGGTGAACGACAGCGCGAGCGCACCCGCGGCGCGGTCGCCCACCCCGAGTTCGAAACGCCGGAGCACCCGCAGCCGGTAAGCCGCGGCGATCGACAGGATCAGCGTCGTCACGGCGGCGCTGGTCGTCGCATAGTCGACGGCCAGCGGATCCAGCAGCACGCGCTGGCCCGGGAACAGGGCGTAGGTGAGCGGCAGCGCCGTCGCGACGGACCAGACGAACCCGGCGAGCAGCGCCGCGTCGAGCGAACGTGCGGCGCGCGGGGGGGCTAGAATCCCACCCGGCCCCGAGATGCGCGCGAGCGCGACCAGGCCGGCGACCGCGGTCGTCCCGACCGCCATGTTCGCCGCGGCGTCGAGCGCTGCGTTGCCTTCCGGGCCGAGTCGCGCGGCGAGGAAGATCGCGAGCCCCCAGAAGTTTGCCCGTGCCGTCGTGCGCGCCTCCGCACGGAACCCCTCCGAGCGACGGTACGCCCATGCTGCAATGACGAGCAGCATCGCGGCAGCGAGGCCGGGCCACGGCCCCCCACCGAGCACCGACGCGGTCACGCCGACGTACGCAAGGCCCGCTGTGGGCAGCCAAAAACCTCGCCCGCGCGGGAGCATGCCGGCACTTTAGCGCTCGGCCCGGCCCTCGGCACAATTCTCAATTGCCGTGAGGGAGAGGGAGGGGTATCCGCGTTGGCCCCTCTCGCGGCCGAAAGGGCTCGGTGGGGCCAGATCCGATGAAGAAAACTTACGTCCTCGATACGAACGTCCTGCTCCACGACCCCCACGCCATTTCAAAATTCGAGGACAACGATCTCATCTTGCCGATCTACGTGATCGAGGAGATCGACCAGTTCAAGCGAGAGTCGAACGAGCGCGGGCGCAACGCCCGCACCGTGTCGCGACTGCTCGATGCGCTGCGCGAAACCGGCGGTTCGCTGGCGAAGGGCGTTCCGATCGGGGAGGGCGGCACCCTGCGTGTGTTCGTGCCCGAGCGCCGCCCCGAGCTCGCGGTCGCCCTCAACCCCGGCTCCGGTGATCACGCCATCCTCTCCACGGCGCTCCATCTGCGCGACGCCGCGCCCGAGCAGGTCACCATTTTCGTCACGATGGACGTGAATCTGCGCATCCAGGCGGATGCGTTCGGTCTCCCGACCGAGGCGTACGAAAACCAATCCGTCGACGCCGAACGTCTCGAATCCGGCATCGTGGAACTTGCCGTCAGCAGCGCCGATCTCGACCGTTTCTTCCAGGATTCGGTGATGGCTCCGCCGGCCGGAGAGCGCCTCTACGCGAATGTCTGCGTCATGTTGCGCGACGACGCCGCACGTCCACGCACCGCGCTCGGTCGCTACAATGCCGACAAGAGCGAGATCCGCGCGCTCAAGGTTCCCCGCGATCCGGTGGTCGGCATCAAACCGCGGAACCGCGAGCAGGCCTTCGCGCTCGACCTCTTGCTCGACGATTCGGTGCGCCTGGTGACGTTGATCGGCAAGGCCGGTACCGGGAAGACGCTTTTGGCGCTGGCTGCCGGCGTGAAGCGCACGATCGAGGACGGCGCGTTCGCGCGGCTGCTCGTCAGCCGGCCCGTGATGCCGCTCGGGCGCGACATCGGGTTTCTGCCCGGCGATCTGGACCAGAAGCTGAACCCGTGGATGCAGCCGATCTACGACAATCTCGAGTTCCTGCTCGTGGCAGGCGGGAGCCGGCGTCGCGGAGCGCGTGGCTACGAGGAACTCTTCGCCAGCGGCCAGCTCCAGGTCGAGCCGCTCACCTACATCCGCGGCCGCAGCCTGCCGCAGCAGTACGTGATCGTCGACGAGGCGCAGAACCTGACCCCGCACGAGGTGAAGACCGTCATCACGCGCTGCGGCGAGGGCACCAAGATCGTCCTCACCGGCGATCCATTCCAGATCGACAATCCGTACGTCGATGCGTCGACGAACGGACTCAGCGTCTCCGCCGATCGCCTGCGCGGCGAATCGATGGTGGGACATGTAGTCCTGAGTAAGGGCGAGCGCAGCGAGCTCGCGAACGTCGCAGCAAACAAGCTCTGATTTCCGGCTCCTTTCGCGCTCTTTGCGCGACTGCCGTCGAGTCGTTAGATTGTAAGGATGGGCAATGGGCGCCCGAGGGTCGTCGTCGTGGGCGGAGGTGTGGCCGGGATGACGGTGGCCCACGAACTCGCCGAGCGCGGGTTCTCTGTTCGAGTGATCGAGCGGCGCGACGTGCCCGGCGGCAAGGCGCGGAGCACGGAGGTGTTCGAATCAGCAACCGGCGATCGAAAGCCGCTACCCGGCGAGCACGGGTTTCGCTTCTTTCCCGGCTTCTACCGCCACCTGCCCGACACGCTCGGGCGCATTCCGGACGGCAGCGGAAAGACCGTCCGCGACCACCTGGTGCGGGTTTCGACGATGACCTTCGCCTTTTCGGATCGTCCGCCGTTCGTGCTGCCGGCGCGCTTTCCGCGGACGCTGCGCGAGGTCGGCTACGTGCTCGGATTTTTCGAGGGCATAGGTCAGATGGGGATCACGGTCGACGACCTCGTCTTCACGTGGTGGAAGCTGTGGCAGGTCGTGACGACGTGTCACCAGCGCCGGGTCGTCGAGCTCGAACGGATGTCGTGGTGGGAGTACATGGAGGCGGACTCCCGCACCGAGGAGTTCAGACGCTTGCTCGTGATCGGGCTCACGCGCAATCTGGTCGCGAGCCGTGCCGAAGCGGCGAACGCTCGCACGGTCGGGCAGGTCGGCATTCAGCTGATCCGCGACCTTCTGACGCCCGGCGGCGGTGCCGACTACATCCTCGACGGCCCGACCAACGATGTCTGGATCGAGCCGTGGCTCCGCCGGCTCGGGGAGCTCGGTGTGACCTACGACAACGGCCTCGAGTTCGCGCGGCTCAACCTCGATGCAAGCGGCCGGCGCATCGCGAGCATCGTGGTCCGACCGCGGATCGTCGACGTGGAGCGCGGACCTCCGGAGGCACCCGTGACCACCGGGCTTCCACCCGAAGTCGTCGAGGCCGACTATTTCGTGTTTGCCGTCCCGGTCGAGATCATGGCGACGATCCTGCGCGACCAACCGGAGCTGCTCGCCGCGGCACCCGCGCTCGCCGGTGTTCCAAAGCTCGCTCACCAGGTCGAGTGGATGAACGGCATCCAGTTCTACCTGACCGAGCGGGTCGACATCGCGGACGGGCATCTGAACCACGTCGATTCCCCGTGGGCGCTCACGACCATCTCGCAGACCCAATTCTGGCCCGGTCATCCGGCGTCCGGGGTCGGCGACGGCACCGTGAAGACGGTGATCTCCGTCGACATCTCGGCCTGGGACGTGCCGGGAAAAGACGGAAAAGCCGCCAAAGATTGCGATTTTCGCGCGCTCGCGGACGAGTGCTTCCGCCAGCTCGCCGTCTCGTTGAACCACGACGGAAAGTCGGTGCTCTCCGCGACCATGTTGCACCCCACGCACCCGTTCAACGTGGACGACGACATCGCCGAACGCCGAGGCAAGCTGGCCGCGCTCGGGCGGGACCTCTTGACCAATGCCGAGCCGCTGCTCGTCAATCTCGAGGACAGCTGGAAGCTTCGCCCCGGCGTCGACGGAGAGGTCGAGAACCTGTTCGTGGCCTCCGACTACGTCCGGACCCACACGAACCTTGCCACCATGGAAGCGGCCAGTGAGGCCGGGCGCGCCGCCGCGAACGCGATCCTGAAGAGCGCAAAGTCGACCGAGGAACCTGCCAAGATCTTTCCGTTGCGGGAGCCGTTTCGCTTCCTCCGGCGACGCGATCGCGAGCGCCTCCGCCGCGGCGAACCGCACGAAAATCCCGGGCTCATCGACCTCGGGGTGAAACTCGGGCTCGTCGTTCTCGCGAGCATTCTCCGCGTCGTCGCGTGGTTTGCGGCGCTGCCACGCCCGCTCTATCCGATCATGGCGTTGATCGCCGGGGCGATGTGGCTTTTCGGCCGATTCTTCCGCGAGGCGTGGGGGCTCGCCAACCTCCTCGGCTGTCGCCTGATGGCGCAGGGAACCGCCTTCGCATTGCCCCGAGCTTGCGCTCTCGATGTCGTGCCCGAGCCGAGCGGTCCGGGGCGCGCCGCCTTTTGGTACGCCGCGTACATGTTGCTCTTCGGCCTGTCGATGGCGGTGATGCCACGCCGGGTCTTCGCGCGGCTCGGCTTCCCGGCGGAGCCGGGCCCCTGGATCCCGATCCTCGGCGCGACCCCGCTCGTGATCGCGACGTTCTACGCCGTGGCCGCGATCTTCGACGTGCGCGAGTTTTTTTGGCTCAGCGTCCTCGGGCGCGTCCTCGTGTTCCTCTACGTGGTTTGGCTCACCTTCGGGCGCAAGCTCGGCTCCACGCTGCTGCTCTTGATGGCACTGCCGGATCTCGCGAGCGCGCTCTGGAGCGCGGCGCTGCTCGTGCCGACGGCGACGTCGGCGACGTTGCTCTGCCTCGGCATCGTGAATCTGGTGCTGGCCGTCGCGTTCGGCCTTTTTCCGGCAGGGCTCCTCAAGATGATGGGCTTTCCGGAGCAACCGAGTGCCTGGGTTCCGATGGCCGCGATCCTGATGTGGTTCTGGGGGACGTACGAGGTGCTCGCCGTGCTGCTCGGTCTCGCGCCGCTCTACTCGGCGAGCGTCGTCGCCCGAGCCTTGTTCGGGGGGCTCTGTCTGCTCGCGCCGCTCGTCTACCGGCTGCGGGCGGCGCCCTTCGTCCAGGGCTTTCGCCTGTGGTTCGTCGGGGCCGCGTACCTATGGTCGGCCTACGCGCTGTGGACGCGGCTCGGCTGAGACGGCGGAACCTCGCGCGCGGCCGCCCCGCCAGCGGTTTCTACCCGTCGGTCTTTGGATTGTCCGTCGACGGCGGGGGCCGGGACGAGCGGGTTTTCCTCAGACCGTAGCGGTCGAGCAGGCGCAGAAAGTGAACGCGATCGAGACCGGCGGCGTGTGCGGCAGCCGTGATGTTGCCGCCGTGCTTGGCCATGATCGCCGTCAGGTATTCGCGCTCGAATGCGGACACGATGCGCGCCTTCGCGACCTTGAACGGAGTAGCGACCAGCTCGGCGAGGTGCTCCGCTGATGCGACGTCGCCGAGTTGGCCGAACGACAGTCGCGCGTTGCCGATCTCGAAGTGCGCTTCGGCCGGCAGCACGACCTCGCGAACGCGAACGCCCGACACCCACGTTCCGTGCGCCGAGCCGAGATCCCTGAGCACGAAGTCGTCGGTCTCACGCGCTATCTCGCAATGGATGGCCGAGACGTCGGGATCGTCGATCACGAGATCGGCTGGAGGGCCACGGCCGATGACGAGACGCTCTCCACTCGAGACGATCTCCTTCAAGGGTCCGTCGCCATGCTCGATGCGCACGCAGTAGTTCGGAACTTGGGTGCTCATGGAATCACGATCCGTTCATCCCCTCGGCCCGCCGCCAGCCACTCGGCCACGCCCCCTTCCGAAGGGAGCCCGATATCGCGTAGGTGAGTGTATCCAAATATCCGCTGTGTAGGTGTGGCATCGTGCCCTATCCAGGCAGGGGGCGGCCCGGTGCCCCTTGCATGCATGCAAGTGCCGCGGTTCTTGCTCCCGATGTCGGGCGCGTCCGCTGGCGCGTGTCGCCGGTGTTTCCCCAGGCAGGCGGCCCGCCGGCGCGCCGTCGGAGGGCAGCGGTCTCGCGTTGATCCAGCTGGTTTGCCGTCGTATTCGAGCACGTCATGGTCGTCGCGGACTTGCGGCCCGTTGCCTTGCCGGCCTGGCGGGCAAGGCTCTCGCTCGACCTCGCCGAGGCTCGGGGCCGCACGGTGATCGGGACCCGCGCCCACGAGGGACCGCTGCTGGTCCAGCGAGCTTTCTACCCGGAGGGCGACGGCACGGCGCACCTCTACGTGCTCCACCCGCCCGGAGGAGTCGCCGGCGGGGATGAGCTCGAGATCACGCTCGGCCTGGGCCCTTCGGCCCGGGCCCTCATCACGACACCGGCTGCCACCAAGATCTACCGCACCCGCGGCGCCGAGGCGCGCCTCCGTCAGACGCTCACCGTCGGTCGCGACGCCGTGCTCGAGTGGTTCCCGCAGGAGACGATCGCGTTCGGGGGCGCTCGCGCCGAAAGCATCACGCGCGTCGCACTCGAGCGTGGAGCTCGTTACATCGGTTGGGACATCGTGTGCCTCGGCCGTCCGGCTTCGGGCGACGACTTCGAGAGCGGGCGTTTGGGACAGCGCACCGAGATTTGGCGGGGCGCGAAGCCGCTCGTCGTCGATCGGGTGGCCGTCGAGGCCGGCGACGCCGGGCGGCGGGGCGCCTGGGGCTGGGCGGGGCGTACCGTTTACGGCTGCCTGCTGGCGACGGACGGAAGTGACGCGCTCGTCGGCGCCCTTCGAGAAGGCGTGACGCCGGCGCGCGCGGGCGACATGTTCGCGGTCACGCGCGTTGGCACCGTCGTCGTGTGCCGCTTCCTCGGCTCGAGCGCCGAGCAGGCGCGCAGGCTCTTCACCGAGGCGTGGAGCCTCGCTCGTCGCCATCTGCTTTCGAAACCGGCGTGCCCGCCGCGCATCTGGGCCACTTGAGGAGACACCGTGGAACTTTCACCCCGAGAAAAAGACAAGCTGCTCATCTTCACCGCTGCGCTTCTCGCCGAGCGCCGCAAAGCCCGTGGTCTCAAGCTCAACTACCCCGAGGCGACGGCCTACATCACCGCCGCCATTCTCGAGGGCGCGCGCGACGGCCGCACGGTGGCCGAGCTGATGGGACACGGTGCCACGCTCCTCACGCGTGACGACGTGATGGACGGCGTTCCGGAGATGATCCCCGAGGTCCAGGTCGAGGCAACGTTTCCCGACGGAACCAAACTCGTCACCGTTCACCAGCCGATCCCCTGAAGGAGCATGCCGTGATTCCCGGAGAATTGATGATCGCCGAGGGCGAGATCGAGCTGAACGTCGGACGCCGCACCCTCACGGTGCGGGTCGAGAACACCGGAGATCGCCCGATCCAGGTCGGCTCCCACTACCACTTCTTCGAGACGAACCGCGCGCTCCGCTTCGATCGCGCGCAGACACGCGGGTTTCGTCTCGACGTCCCGGCGGGCACGGCGGTGCGCTTCGAGCCGGGTCAGGCTCGCGAGGTGACGCTGGTCGCGTACGCGGGCGATCGGCGCGTGTTCGGCTTCCAGGGCGCCGTGATGGGCGACCTCGGGGGCACACCGTGACGCGCATCGATCGCCGCGCCTACGCCTCGATGTACGGGCCCACGGTCGGGGATCGCGTGCGCCTGGCCGACACCGAGCTCGTGATCGAAGTCGAGGAAGACCGCACTCACTACGGCGAGGAGGTGAAGTTCGGCGGGGGCAAGGTGATCCGCGACGGCATGGGGCAAAGCCAGCGTGGCGCCGCCGAGTCGGTCGACACCATCATCACCAACGCGCTCATCGTCGACCATTGGGGCATCGTCAAAGCCGACATCGGTATCAAAGACGGGCGCATCGCGCGGATCGGCAAGGGCGGCAATCCCGACGTGCAGCCCGGCGTCGACATCGTGATCGGCCCCGGCACCGAGGTCATCGCGGGGGAGAACCTGATCGCCGTGCCGGGCGGAATCGACGCTCACATTCACTTCATCTGCCCGCAGCAGATCGAAGACGCGCTGATGAGCGGCGTCACCACCATGATCGGCGGCGGCACCGGTCCGGCCGCCGGGACCAACGCCACGACCTGCACGCCGGGGCCCTTCCATCTCGCTCGCATGCTGCAGGCTGCCGACGGCCTGCCGATGAACCTGGGCTTTCTCGGTAAGGGCAACGCGAGTCAGCCGGCGGCGCTCGACGAGCAGATCATTGCCGGTGCGATGGGGCTCAAGCTCCACGAGGACTGGGGCACGACGCCGGCGGCGATCGATTGCTGCCTCGGCGTGGCGGAGCGTTTCGACGTCCAGGTGGCAATCCACACCGACACGCTGAACGAATCGGGCTTCGTCGAAGACACCTTCGCTGCCTTCAAGGGGCGAACCATCCACGCGTACCACACCGAAGGCGCCGGCGGCGGCCATGCCCCGGACATCATCCGCGCCTGCGGCGAACCGAACGTCCTCCCCTCGTCCACCAATCCCACGCGGCCCTTCACCGTCAACACGATCGACGAACACCTCGACATGTTGATGGTGTGCCATCACCTCGATCCGTCGATCCCCGAGGACGTCGCGTTCGCCGAATCGCGCATTCGTCGCGAGACGATCGCTGCCGAGGACATCCTGCACGATCTCGGTGCCTTCAGCATGATCTCGTCCGACTCGCAGGCGATGGGGCGCGTGGGCGAGGTGGCGATCCGCACCTGGCAAACCGCGCACAAGATGAAGGTGCAGCGCGGCTCACTGCCCGAGGATCCGGGCCGCCACGACAACTTCCGGGTGCGCCGCTACATCGCGAAGTACACGATCAATCCGGCTATTGCCCACGGCATCGCGAACGAGGTCGGCTCAATCGAGCCCGGCAAGATGGCCGACATTGTCCTCTTTTCACCGGCCTGCTTCGGCGTGAAGCCGGCCATGATCATCAAGGGCGGGATGATCGTGGCGGCGCCGATGGGCGATCCGAATGCTTCGATACCGACGCCGCAACCGGTGCACTACCGCCGCATGTTCGGCGCGTACGGCGGCGCGCTTCCGGCGACGAGTGTGTCGTTCGTTTCCCGCGCGGCGCTCGACGCCGGTATCGGGGAACGGCTGCGGCTCCAGAAGCGTCTCCAGCCAGTGAGCGGAACGCGAACGATCAAGAAGCGCGACATGGTGCTGAACGCCGCCCAACCTCGGATCGAGGTGGACCCCCAGACGTACGAGGTGCGTGCCGACGGCGCCCTCCTCACCTGTGAGCCGGCCACCTCACTGCCGCTCACGCAGCGCTACTTCCTGTTCTGACATGCGCCGCGTCGAACGCCTCGGAGTGAAGCAAGCGGCCCCGGCCGCCGAGGTGGTGGTGCTCGATTTCGACGCCCGGCGAAAGCGCCGGTTCGTCGCGCGGCTGCCGAGCGGCGAGGAGATTTCAGTCTTCTTGCCGCGCGGCACGCAGCTCGCGGACGGCGATGAACTCGAGGCAAACGACGGTTCGCGCATCCGCGTCCGCGCCGCGGACGAACCGCTCAGCGTCGTGACGGCCGCGGATCCGTTGCTGTTCGCGCGCATCGCGTACCACCTCGGCAATCGCCACGTGCCGCTCGCCATCACCCCGTCCGAGCTTTCGTACCGGCACGACCACGTGCTCGACGACATGGTGCGCCGCCTCGGCGGGACCGTGCAGTTCGCGAAAGCCCCCTTCACGCCCGAGGGCGGCGCCTACGGCCACTCCTCGCACGTTCACGGCCACGATCACGATCACGATCACCACGGTCACGATCACCACGACCATCATCACGATCACGATCACGACCACGACCACGAGCCCCGCGCCGGCCGATGACCCACGGCAAGCTCGTCCGCTTCGAACGCGAGCCGTCTCCCGACGCGCCGGAAGCGGAGGCCCTCCCGCCCGCGGCGCTGCTGCGCCTGCTTCAGCTCACGAGCCCGGCGCTTCCGATCGGGGCGTTCGCGTTCTCGCAGGGGCTCGAAACCGCCGTCGAGCTCGGTGTCATCCGTGACGAAGCCGAAGCGCTCGGCTTCCTCCTCGGCACGCTCAGCGAAGGCTTTGCCCGCCTCGATCTGCCGGTGCTCGCGCGCCTGCACGCGGCGTGGGCGGCCGACGACGGGCCGGGCGTCCTCGGTCTGACTCAGTTCTTGCTCGCGTCGCGTGAGACGCACGAGCGCCACGCGGAGGACGCGCAGCTCGGTCGCGCGCTCGCCCGGTTGCTTTCGGATCAGGGCCTAACGGAGGCGACGGCGTGGGTGACGCGCGACGAGGTGACCCACGCCACGCTGTTTGCGCTCGCCGCCGTTCGCTTCTCCGTGCCGGTCGAAGCGGCCCTGCACGGCTTTGCTTTCACCTGGGCGGAAGGTCAGGTCGGTGCGCTGAGCCGCCTGGTCCCACTCGGTCAGCTCGCGGCCCAGCGCGTGCTCACGGCTCTCGCAAACGCGATTCCGGCGGCGGTTCGCGCCGCGCGCGCGCTGCCGGACGGCGCGCTCGGTGCCACCTTGCCGGGGCTCGCCATCGCGAGCGCCCTCCACGAAACGCAGTACACCCGCCTTTTCAAATCATGAGGATGCCATGCAAAACGCCACGCACGAGCCAGCCCCGAACGCGATTGAAGCCCTGAGAGTCGGTGTCGGTGGACCGGTTGGCTCCGGCAAGACGGCGCTGGTCGACTCGCTGTGCAAGGCGATGCGCGACAAGTTCCAGATGGCGGTGGTCACCAACGACATCTACACCAAGGAAGATCACGACTTCTTGGTGCGGAGCGGCGCGCTGTCGCCCGACCGCGTGCTCGGCGTCGAAACCGGCGGCTGCCCGCACACGGCGATCCGTGAGGACGCTTCGATCAACCTGGAAGCGGTGAGCACGCTGATGAATCGGCACGCGCCGCTCGACATCATCATCATCGAGAGCGGTGGCGACAATCTGGCGGCGACCTTCAGCCCGGAGCTCTCCGACCTCACGCTCTACGTCATCGACGTGGCCGCCGGCGACAAGATCCCGCGAAAAGGCGGCCCGGGCATCACCAAGAGTGACCTCCTCATCATCAACAAGATCGACCTTGCCCCGCACGTCGGTGCTTCACTCGACGTGATGCGCCGCGACGCGACACGCATGCGCGGTGACCGTCCGTTCGTGTTCACGAACCTGAAGACGGGAGAGGGGCTCCAGGCGGTCGTCGACTTCATCGAGCGCGAGGGTCTGCTCGCTCCGGCCGGTGCGGCTCGGGCCTGAGCTTCCGAGGCGCGAAAAAGCGCGGCTGCGTGATCAAGCTCGGTTCGCGACGCAACGGATAGTGAGCCGGCAGACGTGCGGCGGCAGGGTCGGACCTACCGATCCGTCTAGATAGTCGAAACAATGAAACAAATCGTCGTCGCTGCGATGGTCGCGTGGCTCGGCGTTGTCGCCGCGTGCGGCGGCGACGGCAACGACGATGTCCCTGGGCACGCGGGTCGCGGCGGCGGAGGGGGTATGGCCGAAGCCGGGTACGCTGGTCGTGGCGGTGGAAGGGGCGGCGACGACGGTGCGGGTGGTTCGCGAGCCGGCAGCGGAACGGGAGGCCAATCGGGTTCGGACGCCGGCGGTCGTTCGGGATCCAGCAGCGGCGGGCGTGGCGGAGCAGAGTCGGGCGGCGAGGGCGGGGCGATCGCATCCGGTGGCGTGGGGGCGCAGGGTGGAGTCGGGAGTGGCTCGGGCTCGTCGGGCACGGGCGCGAGCGGGGAGGCTGGCGCTGACTGGGGCACGGGTGGTGAAGCGGGAATGACCGAGGGAGGCTTCGGTGGTGAGTCTGCGACCGGTGGTGTCGGCGGTTCGACCAGTGGTGCTGGTGGAACGAGCGGCAGCGGAACGGGTGGCGGCGGTGGAATGAGCGGTACTGGCGGAACGACCGGCGGTACCGCAAGCGGTGGCAGTGGCGGTGAGGTCTGCAGCCACAGCGAATGCGTTCCGGGTGAGGCCCTGCCGTATTGCTCCGCTTGCTCGGAGTCCGTCTGTTTTGTCTGGCCTAGCTGCTGCACCTTGGCGTGGACTCAGGATTGCGTCCGTTCGGCGCAGGACCGCCCCTTTGAGACCTGTCCCTGCTTCTAGGTCGGACAGGGCGGCAAGCGGGCTGGAACGGCTCGGGCAACGCGAGTCTGAGCGTCCGAGGCTTGAAAACGACGGCGGAGTGATCAAACGTCGGGTCGCCGGGCAACGAAAGGTCAGAGGGTGTTGCGTGCTGCCGCAGCGTCGGACCCTCCGTCCACCCTAGATAGTCGAAACGATGAGACAAATCGTCGTCGCAGCGATCGTAGCGTGGCTCAGCGTGGTCGTTGGGTGCGGTGGCGACGACGACGATAGCCCCGGGCAGGCGGGTCGCGGTGGCGGTGCTGGTACGGCCGAGGCCGGGGAATCAGGGGAGTCAGGGGAGGCGGGGTTCGGCCAGGCCGGGGATCCGGGCCATGGCGGTGGAGACGGTGGCGACGACGGGACCGGAGGTTCGCGAGCTGGCAGCGGGACGGGAGGCCAATCGGGTTCGGGCACCGGAGGTCGCTCCGGATCCGGCGGCGAGGGACAGGGCGGAACAGGATCGGGCGGCGAGAGCGGAGCGATCGCAACCGGGGGCGTAGGCGCTCAGGGCGGAGGCACCGGGGGTGGTGGAGGCACCGGGGGTGGCTCGGGATCGTCGGGCTCAGGCGGGAGCGGTGGCGATGACTCGGGCATGGGCGGTGAAGCGGGAATGACCGAAGGAGGCTTTGGTGGTGAGCCTGCGACCGGTGGCGTTGGTGGGTCGAGCGGTACCGGCGGCGCGACTGGTGGTGTTGGCGGTTCGACTGGCGGTGTTGGCGGTTCGACCGGTGGTGCCGGCGGCACGACTGGTGGTGTTGGTGGAACGAGCGGCAGCGCCGGAACGAGCGGCGACGGTGGAATGAGCGGCAGCGGTGCCGCCGGTGGTGTTGGCGGCTCGACGGGCGGTGTTGGCGGCTCGACCGGTGGTGTCGGTGGTTCGACCGGTGGCGTGGGCGGCTCGACTGGTGGCGTGGGCGGATCGGCCGGCAGCACGAGCGGCAACGGCGGCACGAGCGGCAGCGGCGGAACGAGCGGCACGAGCGGCAACGGCGGCACGAGCGGCAGCGGCGGAACCAGCGGCAGCGGCGGAACCAGCGGCAGCGGCGGAACCAGCGGCACCGGCGGCACGAGCGGCACCGGCGGCACGAGCGGCACCGGCGGCACGAGCGGCACCGGCGGCACGAGCGGCACCGGCGGAACGAGCGGCACCGGCGGAACGAGCGGCACCGGCGGAACGAGCGGCACCGGCGGAACGAGCGGCACCGGCGGCACGAGCGGCAGCGGCGGTTCAGCGGGCGGCGGAGGCTTCGCCGGCTGCGTGCACGTGGCGCCGAATGGCAACGACGCTGCCGCTTTGGCGAGCTCCGGAGCGCTTCCGTTCCAGAACGTTCAGCCGGCGATCGATTTCGCGGCCAGCGCTGGCGCGACGAAGGTGTGCGTCGCCGCCGGTGCGGCGTGCGGCAACATGGCGACCTACGCCGGCCCCGTTTCCGATTTGACGATGCGGAACGGCGTCTCCGTTCTCGGCAAGTACGAGTCCACCGGGTGGACGCGATGCCCGAACTCGGAGACGCGCCTCGAGCCGACGACGGAGCTTGGGGTGCTCTTCGGCTCCGACATCGACGTTCCGACCGATCTCGACGGGTTCCGCATCGAAGCTTTGTCCGTGGGCACTACGGCCGCGGTCACCATCGACGGGGCCGTCGGCGTGCGACTCGCCGACGTGACCACCCGCCTTGCCACGGGCGCGCCGCCCGACAACGCGTTCGGCGTCCAGCTCTCCGGCGGTGCCGACGCAGAGATCCTCGGCTGTGACATCGAGGTTCTCGGCGCGGAGGTCCAGGCGATCGGCGTCGACGCCGTCGACTCGCGGGTTACCGTGGACGACTGGCAGGGACAAGGCACGCTGGTCACGGTCGAGGGCCTGGGTGAGGTGAGCGCCATCCGACTCGACAACGCTCCTGGTTCCCGCGTCCAGGGTGGCTGGCTCGATGCCGCGGCGCCCGACGGCGACGCCACGGGCGGTGTCGACACCGTCGTCGTCACTGGCGACGCGACCGGCCTCACCATCCAGAACGTCCAGATCGAGGCGACGTTCGGCCCCGACGGCACGACGGGTATCGTCCTCTACGACTGCGGCGGCGCCGCGCCGCAAATTCTCGACAACGGCATCACCTCGGCGGGCCTCATCACCAACGTGAGCTCGGGCACGGTCAGCGGCGTGGTCGTGGTCGGCGACTGCGACCCGTCGATCGAACGGAACACGGTGTCGAGCCTCGGTGGCTACGGGACGACCGCCGTCGGCATCGCTTGCTATGCCGGGAGCGGCGTGAACAGTCGCTGTCGCCTGCTCGACAACTCCGTCACCCTCACGAACCGGAGCACGCTCAACGGGACGTCTTCTTCCGCCGTCGGTCTCAGGTGCGACGGCTGTGCGGAGGTGACGCGAAACACGGTGAGCGGATTCTTGCCGACTCAGTGCTTCACGAATTGTGAGTACCATTCGGTGGGCCTCGTGGTCAGCGCCGGGTCGGGCGGTGCGACGCTCGTGGACAGCAACAACATCAACGGCGGCTGTAGCGGCAAACCCGGCGGCATGAGCGGATTCGGCTCTGTCGGGATCAGTGCGGCGGGTCCGGTTCGCATTCAAAACAACAGCGTTGCCGGCGGGGGGTACTGTCCGGTATCGAACGGCGCCACCAGTGCCGGGATCTATCTGCAGGGGGCCGTCGACATTCACTCGAACCTGATCGACGGAGGCAGCGGCTGCAACAGCGCGGGCATCGCTCTCACGGGCAGCAGCGCAGTGATCCGCAACAACATCATCCGACGCGGTAGCTGCTTGACGGGCGCGAACATGGAGGAGGTGACCGCGCTCTCCGCCCCGGCGATCCTCGAAAACAACGATTTCGAGCCGAGCAGCCTCGGCTCCGTGCTCTACAAGGACGTGGGAGGCGCGGATCCCACGACGGCAGCCGAAGTCAATGCGATGACGGGCTTCGTTTCCGACAACAACCTGTCTGCGATCTGCGCCGTTCCGCTCGTTTCAGGCTCACCCTGCATCGACGTCGGAACGCCGACCGGTGCGCCTGCGTTCGATTTCGAAGGTGACGCCCGGGACGCGCTTCCGGACGTGGGACCAGACGAATGGGAGCAGGGCGCGTGCCTCGGCGTCACCTGTGGAGGACACGGATTCTGCGAACCGTCGGGTGGAACGCCGGTTTGCAACTGCGACACCGGCTACCAGAACCCCCAAGGTGATCCGGCCGACTGCGAAGACATCGATGAATGCGCGAGCAACAACGGCGGTTGTGATCCACTGACGACCTGCACCAACACCGGCGGCGGACGCACCTGCGGCGCGTGCCCGTCCGGCTACAGCGGCAACGGTGAAATCGGCTGCATGCCGATCCTCTTTTGCAGCCCGAACCCGTGCGAGAACGGCGGGACGTGTTTCGACGTAACGAGCGGCTACGTCTGTGACTGCCCGAACGGCGTCACGGGCGTGGACTGCGACGAGCCGTTCGTCGAGGTCGCGGCTGGTACCTTCCACGCCTGCGGCATCACGGCGGGTGGCGAGCTTCGCTGCTGGGGCGACAACGGTCTGGGTCAGGCCCAGGCTCCGAGCGGCACCTTCTCGCACGTCGCGTGCGACGAGAACCTGACCTGCGCGATCCGCACGAATGGCACGCTCGTCTGCCTGGGAGCGAACGGCAACGGTCAGGCGACGCCGCCTTCCGGCACGTTCGTCGCACTTTCGACGAGCCCTACCAACGGCTGTGCCATCCGCACCGATCAAACGCTCGCGTGCTGGGGCGCGAATGGCGCTGGCCAGTCATCACCGCCGAGCGGCACCTTCACCCGACTCGCCGCCGGCTACCACGGTTGCGCGGTGCGCACCGATCAAACGCTGGCTTGTTGGGGTTCGAACGGCTCCGGCCAGGCGACACCACCGGGCGGTACGTTCGTCGACGTGGCGGTCGGTTACAGCCACACGTGCGCCCTTTCCACGGGCGGCACCGTCACCTGCTTCGGGTCGAACGGTTCCGGGGAGTCGACGGCACTCGGCGGCACGTTCGTCGCCATCTACGCCGCCGGCTACGAGAGCTGCGGGCTTCGGAGCGACGGTACGATCGACTGCTGGGGCGACACCCTGAACGGCGACCCCAGCACCGATTCGGGCCCCTTCAGCGCGTTTTCCGCGGCCCCGGACGGCGGCGGCTGTGGCCTCGCGGCGGGCGGTGAGCTCCGGTGCTTCGGCCAGCTCAAGAATCGGCGCGCGCCGGGTGGCGCTTATCGGGCCCTCAGCGTCGGCTGCGGCATCGGTCTCGATCTCTCGCTCAGCTGCGACTTCACGACGCCTCCGGTCGGGTTCTTCTCCGAAGTGGTCGACGGGCCCTGCGCGATCCGCACCGACGGGACTGCCGTCTGCTGGGGCAACGATTTCTACGGCGAGTGGAACGTACCAAGCGGGACGTTCCTCGAGCTTTCACGAAGTACGAGCCACGTTTGCGGCATTCGCGGCGATAGCACGCTGACCTGCTGGGGCGACAACGGTGTCGGTCAATCGAACGCACCGTCCGGCACCTTCACGGACGTTGCTGTCGGCGACGGCTGGGGCTGCGCTCTCCGCACGAACGGGACGCTCACCTGCTGGGGCAACAATTCCTTCGGTCAGTCGACCCCTCCGGGCGGCACCTTCACCGCCATCTCGGCGGACTACCTGCACAGCTGCGCCCTCCGCACCGACGGCACTGCGGTCTGCTGGGGGCAGAACCCGAGCGGCCAGGCACCTCCCAGTGGCACGTTCACGGCGATTTCCGCGGGCCAGCACCATGCGTGCGGCATGAGGAGCGACGGAACGCTCGCCTGCTGGGGTGACGGCAGCTCCGGCCAGACAACCTCGCCGGGCGGAAGCTTCATCGACTTTGCTGCAAAGGGCTATGTCACCTGTGGTCTGCGATCCGACGCCACCATCGAGTGCTGGGGCGCGAGCGTTCTCTGACACTCTCGCGCTGGTCGGCGCTGTTCGTCTGACTCGGGGCTTGAAAACGACGGCCGAGTGATCAAACGCTAGTTTTGGTACAACGAAGGACGAGGGTGTTCATCCGCTGCCGCTGGGTCGGACCTCGTCCATTCCTCTAAAGATTTGAAACAATGAAACAAATTGTCGTAGCGGGGATGGTGGCGTGGCTTGGTGCTGTCGTTGGGTGCGGTGGCGACGACGATCCTAACCCCGGGCAGGCGGGTCGCGGCGGCGGTGCCGGTACGGGGGAGGCGGGGGAATCAGGGGAGGCGGGCTCCGGCCAAGCCGGGGACGGTCATGGCGGTGGAGACGGCGGCGATGACGGGGCGGGAGGATCGCGAGCCGGTAGCGGGACGGGAGGCCGATCGGGTTCGGGCGGCGCGAGCTCAGGCACGGGCGGTGAAGGGGGAGTGGCTGAAGGAGGCGCCGGTGGTGTTGGTGGCTCGACCGGTGGTGCTGGTGGGACGAGCGGTAGCGGTGCCACCGGCGGAACGGGCGGCACCGGCGGAACGAGCGGCAGCGGCGGTTCGGGTGGCGGCGGAGGCGTCGTCGGCTGCGTGAAGGTGGCGCCGAACGGCGATGACGCCGCAGCGTTGGCGAGCGACGGCGCGCTTCCGTTCGAGAACGTTCAGCCGGCGATCGATTTCGCGGCCAGCGCAGGCGCGACGAAGGTGTGCGTCGCCGCCGGCGCGGCATGCGGCGACATGGCGACGTACCCCGGCCCCAATGCCGACTTGACGATGAGGAACGGTATCTCCGTCCACGGCAAGTACGAATCGACGGGGTGGACGCGGTGCCCGAACTCGGAGACGCGTCTCGAGCCGACGACGGCGCTCGGCGTGCTCTTCGATTCGGACATCGACGTCGTGACGGACCTCGACGGCTTCCACATCGAAGCGCTCTCCGCGAGCACCACCGCCGCGGTCACGGTCGACGCGGCCGTCGGTGCGCGCCTCGTCGACGTGTCCACGCAGCTCGCCTCGGGCGCGCCGCCCGACAACGCGTTCGGCGTCCGGCTCTCCGACGGTGCCGAGGCCGCGATCCTCGGTTGCACTATCGAAGTCCTCGGCGCCGTCGTCCAGGCGATCGGCGTCGAGGCGGTCGACTCGCGCATCACCGTCGACGACTGGCAGGGACAAGGCACGGAGGTCACGGTCGAGGGCTTGGGTGACGTGAGCGCCCTCCGGCTCGACAACGCTCCGGGCTCCCGCATCCAGGGCGGCACGCTCGATGCCTCGGCGCCCGATGGCGACGCCACCGGCAGCGTCGACACGGTCGTCGTTACCGGCGACGCGACCGGCCTCACCATCCAGAACGTCCAGATCGAGGCGACGTTCGGCCCCGAAGGCACGACCGGCATCCGCCTTTACGACTGCGGCGGCGCCGCGCCGCAAGTTCTCGACAACGGCATCACGTCGGCGGGCCTCGTCAGCGACGTGAGCCCGAGCACGATCAGCGGCGTGGTCGTGGTCGGCGACTGCGATCCTTTGATCGAACGAAACACGGTGTCGAGCCTCGGTGGCTATGGGACGACCGCCGTCGGCATCGCTTGCTATGCCGGGAGCGGCGTGAACAGCCGCTGCCGCCTGCGCCACAATTCCGTTACCCTCACGAACCAGAGCACGCTCAACGGGACCTCTTCTTCCGGGGTCGGTCTCAGGTGCGACGGTTGCGAGGAGGTGTATCGAAATGAGGTGAGCGGGTTCTTGCCGACGCAGTGCTTCACGAATTGTGAGTACCTGTCGGTGGGCCTCGCGGTCAACGCCGGGTCGGGCGGGGCGACGCTGGTGGACAGCAACACCATCGACGGCGGCTGCAGCGGCAAACCGGGCGGCATGAGTGGGTTCGGCTCGATCGGGATCAGTGCGGCGGGTCCCGTTCGCATCCAGAACAACAAGGTTTCCGGCGGAGGCTCCTGTCCGGTGTCGAACGGCGCCACCAGTGCCGGCATCTACGTGGCGGGCGCCGTCGACGTGCACTCGAACCTGATTGACGGCGGCGTCGGCTGCAACAGCGCGGGCATCGCAGTGACCGACAGCACCGCCGTGATCCGCAACAACATCATCCGGCGCGGTACTTGCGCAACCGGCGCGAACATCGAGGAGGTGACGACGCTCTCCGCCCCGGCGATCCTCGAAAACAACGATCTGGAGCCGAGCAGCCTCGGCACCGTGCTCTACAAGAACTTGGGCGGTTCGGATCCCACGACAGCGGCCGAGGTCAACGCGCTCCCGGGATCCGCCAACAACCTCTCCGCGATCTGCGCCGTTCCGCTCGTTCAAGGCTCACCGTGCGTCGACGTCGGAACGCCGACCGGTGCGCCCGCGGTCGATTTCGACGGTGACACCCGGGACGCGCTGACGCCGGACGTGGGACCGGACGAATGGGTGCTGAGCGCGTGCCTCGGCGTGACGTGCTCCGGACACGGAACCTGCGACGACTCGGGTGGAACGCCCGCTTGCGTTTGCGATACCGGCTACGAAAACCCCCAGGGAGATCCGGCCGACTGCGAAGACATCGACGAATGCGCGAGCAACAATGGCGGTTGTGATCCGCTGACGACCTGCACCAACACCGTCGGCGGGCGCACCTGCGGCGCATGCCCGTCCGGCTACGGCGGCAACGGCGAAATCGGCTGCACGCCCGTGGTGTTTTGCAGCCCGAACCCGTGCGACAACGGCGGGGAATGCTTCGATGTGACGAACGGCTACGTCTGTGACTGCCCGAACGGCGTCACGGGCTCGGACTGCGACGAGCCCTTCGTCGAGGTCGCGGCCGGCAACTTCCACGCTTGCGGCATCACTGCCGGCGGTAGGCTTCGATGTTGGGGCGCCAACGGGCAGGGTCAGGCCCAGGTTCCGAGCGGCACGTTCACGCACGTCGCCTGCGACGAGAATTTGACCTGCGCCATCCGCACGAACGGCACGCTCGTCTGCTTTGGAGCGGACGGCAACGGTCAGGCGACGCCGCCTTCCGGCACGTTCGTCGCCCTTTCGACGAGCACCATCAACGGCTGCGCCATCCGTAGCGATCAGACGCTGGCCTGCTGGGGCTCGGATGACGTTGGTCAGTCGTCACCTCCGAGCGGGACCTTCACCAGGCTCGCCGTCGGCAACCACGGTTGCGCGGTGCGCACCAATCAGACGCTCGCCTGCTGGGGTGCGAACGGCTCCGGCCAGGCGACACCACCGGGTGGCACCTTTGTCGACGTGGCGGTCGGCTACAGCCACACCTGCGCCCTCTCCACCGGCGGCACCGTCACCTGCTTTGGGTCGAACGGTTCCGGCGAGTCGACGGCACTCGGCGGGACGTTCGTCGCCATCTACGCCGCCGGCAACGAGAGCTGCGGGCTTCGGAGCGACGGTACGATCGACTGCTGGGGCGACACCCTGAACGGCGACCCCAGCGCCGATCCAGGCCCCTTCAGCATGTTTTCCGCGGCCCCGGACGGCGGCGGCTGCGGGCTCGCGACCGGCGGTGAGCTTCGCTGTTTCGGGCAGCTCAAGAACTGGCGCCCGCCGGGCGGTGCTTACCAAGCCCTCAGCACCACTTGCGGCATCGGTCTCGACCTCTCGCTCAGCTGCGACCTCACCACGCCGCCGGTCGGCTACTTCTCCGAAGTGGTCGACGGGCCGTGCGCGATCCGCACCGACGGGACTGCCGTCTGCTGGGGTAACGACTTCTACGGCGAGTCGAACGTACCGAGCGGGACGTTCCTCGACATTTCACGAAGTACGAGCCACGTTTGCGGCGTTCGCGACGACAACACGCTGATCTGCTGGGGCAGCAACGGCGTCGGTCAATCGATCCCTCCGTCCGGCACCTTTACCGACGTCGCCGTCGGCGACGGCTTCAGCTGTGCCCTCCGCACGAACGGCACGCTCACCTGTTGGGGCAACAATACCTTCGGTCAGTCGACGGCTCCGTCCGGCACCTTCACCGCGCTCTCCGCGGATTACCTGCACAGCTGCGCCCTTCGCACCGACGGCACCGCGGTCTGCTGGGGATACAACCCGAGCGGCCAATCACCCGCCAGCGGCACGTTCACCGCGATTTCTGCGGGCCAGTACCATGCGTGCGGCATGAGGAGCGACGGAACGCTCGCCTGTTGGGGTGACGGCAGCTCGGGCCAGACGACGTCCCCGGGCGGAAGCTTCATCGACTTCGCTGCGAAGGGCTACGTCACCTGTGGGCTGCGATCCGACGCCACCATCGAGTGCTGGGGTGCGAACGTTCTCTGACCCCGCGCACCGGGCACCGGTGCATGAAGGTTACGGCGCCTGTCAGCGCAGGGTGAGCACGAGGAGGGCGCTCATCACGAGCAAGAACACGGTGGCGCCGACCCAGGCGTTGGAGCTCCGAGCGGGCGCAGGCTGAGCCTTCACCGAGCGCGGCAACGTCCTCGCGGCGCGCGACTCCGCGGTGGAGTCTGCCGGCGGCGGAGTGCCGGCGGCGGGGCGAGGGGCACTCATCCCCGGCGGTGGATCGCTGCGGCCGGTGTGGACGGCGATCGTGTGTTTGCTCTGAGGCGTTTCGGGAGTCGTGTCGTGCTCGGCACTCTTGAAATCAGCCATGGCAGAACTCCGTGTTCGTCCGACGACGTTTCGTGTCGGACATACGGTGATGATCGAGAGACGGTGTTGTGGCGAACCGGCACTCGCGTCAGTCTTCGTGACGTCGCAGGCGCCGAGTTCGAAGCAGACCAGCATACGACGAGACGCGGAAGGCTGTGAACCACCGTTTCGATGCGCAGTTTCAGCGTCTCTGGCCGATCTGACCACACACTGCCACATTGGCTCCATGTGGGAGTCGAGCGAACACGCTGCGTCGCAATTCGCTCGCGTCTAGGCGTATGCGTCTAGACTGCCAGGTGGCGTGAGACGAGTTCGTCGCTGAGTTCGCCCATCTCGCCGGTGGCGACGCTGCGGCCGCGATCCATCAAGCAGAAGCGGCTCGCGACGCGACGGGCGAACCCGAGCTTCTGCTCGACGAGGAGCACGGTGAGCCCCTCTTCGCGGTTCAAGCGCATCAGCACGTCGCCGATCTCGGTCACGATGTTGGGCTGGATGCCCTCGGTCGGCTCGTCCAGGATCAGAAGCTTCGGGTCGATGGCGAGCGCGCGGCCGATCGCGAGCTGCTGCTGTTGCCCGCCGGAGAGATCACCGCCCCGACGCTGGAGCATGGTCTTGAGCACGGGGAAGAGCTCGAAGATCCGCTTCGGTACGTCGCGCCTTCGCCCGTCGGCGACCACGCCGACCTCGAGATTTTCGCCGACCGTCAGCTGCGGAAAGATCTCGCGGCCCTGCGGCACGTAACCGACGCCGTGGCGTGCGCGGCTCTCCGGAGCGCTGCCCGCCATGTCCTTGCCGAGAAAACTTATTTTCCCGCTTCGCACGCGGAGGGCGCCCATGATCGCGCGGAGCAGCGTCGTCTTGCCGACGCCGTTCCGGCCCATCAGGCAGGTGCACGAGCCCTCGGGAACGTCGAGCGCCATATCCCAGAGGATTTGGCTGCCGCCGTAGGCCTGGTTCAGGCCCTCAACCGTCAGCATGCGGTGCTCCCAGGTACACCTCGACCACTTTCGGATCGGCCTGCACCTCGTCGAGGGTGCCCTCCGCGAGCACGCTGCCCTCGTGGAGGACCGTGACCTTCTTCGCGATCTTGCGCACGAAATCCATGTCGTGCTCGACGACCACGACGGTGCGCTCGCCGGCGAGCGAGACCAAAAGCTCGGCGGTGCGCTCGGTCTCCGCGTGCGTCATACCGGCGACGGGCTCGTCGACCAGCAAGACGCGCGGGTTTTGCACGAGCAGCATGCCGATCTCGAGCCACTGCTTCTGCCCGTGGGAAAGCTCTCCTGCGCGGCGATCGCGCTGCTCGGTGAGTGCGATCGTCTCGAGCGCGGCATCGATGGCGGCCGACTCCGCGGGCGTGATCCGACCGAACAGGGAGCGCCAGACCGAGCGGTTGCCCGCCATCGCGAGCTCGAGGTTCTCGAACACGGTGTGGCCGAGGAAGACGGTCGGGCGCTGAAACTTGCGGCAGATGCCGAGGCGCGCGATGTCGTGTTCGGCGAGGCCCACGAGATCGCGCCCGTGGCCGACCAGGTACACGCTGCCCTCGTCCGGCGCGGTCTTGCCGGTGATGACGTCCATCAACGTGGTTTTTCCAGCCCCGTTCGGCCCGATCAGGCAGCGCAGTTCGCCCGCATCGAGGACGAGGGTGAGGTCGTTCAAGGCGCGAAAACCGTCGAAGCTGACCGAGACGCCGTCGACGCATAGCGAGACTTTCCTGCCGCCAACCAGCGTGTTCAGGCGTTCCTGGTCGACAGCCCGCCCGGGGCGGCGGCTCCTCGAACCGCTCCCCGGGCGCTTGGATTTCCGCTCTTCCTTGGCGGCTGGCTCTTCCTTGGTCGGCTCTTCCTTGGTCGGCTCTTCCTTGCGAAGTGTCGGGGGCTCCTCCTCCGCGTCGGGAAGCGAACTCGCGCTGGTGACGCTCGTCGTCATGCTGCACCGGCCTTGCGCGTGGCTTTCGCCTGCGCCAAAAGCCGCGTGCCGAGGCCGATCACGCCCTGGGGCAAGAACAGCGTGACGAGGATGAACATCGCGCCGAGCACGTAGAGCCACGCCTCCGGCAATGCCCCGGTGAACCAGCTCTTCGTGCCGTTCACCAGGAACGCGCCGAGGGCCGCACCGACCAGCGTTCCGCGCCCGCCGACCGCCGTCCAGATCGCCATTTCGATCGAGTTCGACGGCTGGAGCTCGCTCGGGTTGATGATGCCGACCTGGGGCACGTAGAGCGCGCCGGCCAGGCCGCACAGAACGGCCGAGAACGTCCACACGAAGAGCTTGTAGGCGCGCGGGTCATAGCCGCAGAACATCACGCGGTTTTCTTCGTCGCGAACCGCCCGGAGCACGCGACCGACCTTTGCCGTGACGATGTAACGGCAAAGGAGGTACGCGATGAGTAGGACGCCCGCCGTGATGACGTAGAGCGCGAGCTGCGTCGACGGAAGGGCCAGCGGATAGCCGTAGATGTGCTTGAAATCGGTCAGGCCGTTGTTGCCGCCGAGGCCGGTATCGTTCCGGAAGAACAGCAGCATCAGCGCGTAGGTGAGCGCCTGGGTGATGATCGAGAAGTACACCCCGCGGATGCGAGACCGGAAGGCGAAGTAGCCGAACGCGAAGGCGAGGAGGCCGGGAACCCACAGCGCGGCAAACAGCGCAAAGAAGAAATTATCGAAGCCGTGCCAGAACCACGGCAGTTCCTTCCAGTCCAGGAACACCATGAAATCCGGAAGATTGCTGCGGTACACGCCCTGGCCCCTGATGCCGAGCAAGAGGTACATGCCCATCGCGTAGCCGCCGAGCGCGAAGAACACCCCGTGGCCGAGGCTCAGGATGCCGGCGAACCCCCAGATCAGGTCGAGCGCGACGGCGGCGATCGCAAAACAGCAGAATTTGCCGAGCAGCCGGACGAGGTGGTCGGGAAGGTGCAGCGCCGAGCCCGGGGTCATCGCGCTGTTCAAGAGCGGCAAGAGCACGAGCAGCACCAGCGCCAGGGCGCCGAACGTCGCCCACCCGCGCCGCGTGTGCATCCGGCCGAGGATGTCCTTCAGGATCATCCGGCCTCCGCCGCACGACCCTTGAGCGCGAAGATCCCCTGCGGGCGCTTCTGGATGAAGAGAATGATCAGCACCAGGATCAGGATCTTGCCGAGTACCGCGCCGGCGAGCGGCTCGAGCAGCTTGTTGACGATGCCGAGGCCCAGCGCCCCGACCACGGTGCCGATCAGCTTTCCGACACCGCCCAGAACCACCACCATGAACGAATCCACGATGTAGCCCTGACCGAGCTCCGGGCCGACGTTGCCGAGCTGCGACAGGGCAACCCCGCCGAGCCCCGCGATGCCCGAGCCGAGCCCAAAGGTCCCGACATCGACCTTGCGCGTCGCGACGCCCATGGCCGCGGCCATTTCGCGATTTTGCGTCACGGCACGCACGCGCAGGCCGACCGGCGTCTTGTTCATCCACAGCCACACGAAAGCAACGACGACCACCGCGAAACAGATGACGACGATCCGGCTGTAGGTGAGCACGACGCCGGGCAAGAGCTGGAAGCCGCCGGTGAGCCAGCTCGGGTTCGCCACCGTGACGTTCTGAGCGCTGAACACCACGCGCACGGTCTGGATCAGCGCCAGCGAGATGCCCCAGGTCGCGAGCAGCGTTTCGAGTGGCCGGCCGTAGAGAAAACGGATCACCGTGCGCTCGAGCAGCACGCCGACCGCGAAACAGACGGCGAAGGCGGCCGGAACGGACGCGAGCAGGTACCAATCGAAGGCCGCGGGCAGGTACTTTTGAAACAGGTTCTGCACCACGTAGGTGGTGTAGGCGCCGATCATCAGCATCTCGCCGTGCGCCATGTTGATGACGCGCATCAGGCCGAACGTGATGGCGAGGCCGAGCGCGGCGAGCAAGAGCACGCTCCCGAGGCTGATGCCGTAAAACAGGTGTCCGGCCCAGCCGATGAGCAGCACCCGCGTTTCGATCGTGGTCAGCGCCTTGCGCGCGGCGGTCTGAACCGCGGGGTCTTTCTCGGCCGGGGGTTGCCCGCCGCGGCCGACCAGGCGTTCGAGATCGGCCTTGAAGGCGACGTCGCCCGAGTCCTCGATCACCTCGAGCGCGCGAATGCGAAGCTTCGGATCGGGGCTTGCGAGGTCCAGTTGGGCGAGCGCGAGCGTCAGGTGCCCCCGGATGTCCGCATCGCGCTCCTTGGCCAGCGCCTTGCGAATCATCGGACCTACGTCCTCGCTCGGGCGCTTGGCGAGCTCTTCGGCGGCGGCCAGCCGAACGTCGCGATCGGGGGCCGACAGTTTGAGTGACGCGAGGGCCGGGAGCAGTGCGCGCCGAAGCGCATTGTCCACCACCGCCGTTCGAGCCCGGCCGGACGGTACGGCTGCCCCGCCGGGCAGCGCGGGCACGAGCTTGCCGCCGCTCTCGATGAAGGCGTTACCCGCAGTGTCGACGCGCAGGGTGCCTTCCTCGAGGGAGGTGAGCACCTTCAAGAAGCGCACGTCGGCGCGGGCTTTCACGCTTTCGACCGCGCGCCGCGCGGCCGCTGCGTCTTCCCCGACGATCTGCGCGAGTTCCTCCGCGCCCTCGGCCGCCCGTGCGACGGACGAAGACCACGGCGCGGAAAGCCAGAGCCACGCTCCGATCGTGAAGATCACGAGGCTCCAAGCTTTCCGCGTCATGGTCGGTCCTTGCGTTGCCGAGTAGGGGCGCTCCTTACTTGGCGGGGGCTGCTGCTGCGGCCGGAGCCGACGCGAGCTTGAACTTCGGCTCCGGACAGTTGCCGCACACCCACGGGAACTGCCAGTCGGCGACCTTCGCCTTGCTGTCGGGCACGAAGGGGCTCCACGGCATGGCGCGGACCGGGCCTTCCGTCTTCCACACCACGTTGAACTGACCGTCGGCCTTCACCTCGCCGATGAACACCGGCTTGTGCAGGTGGTGGTTCTTCATGTCCATCGTGATGGTCATGCCGCTCGGCGCGCGGACGGTTTGACCGGCAACGGCCTGACGAACCGCGTTCACCTCGGTGGTGCCGGCCTGTTCCACGGCCTGTGCCCACATCTTGATGCCGATGTAGGTCGCTTCCATCGGGTCGTTGGTCACGCGCTTGTCGCCGTCGGGCAGGCTCTTCTCCTTCACCCAGGCTTTCCACTCGTCGATGAACGCCTTGTTCTCCGGCGCGTCGATCGACATGAAGTAGTTCCACGCCGCCAGGTGTCCGACGAGCGCCTTGGTGTCGATACCGCGGAGCTCTTCCTCACCGACGGAGAAGGCGACGACCGGGATGTCTGTTGCCTTGAGCCCCTGGTTGGCGAGTTCCTTGTAGAACGGCACGTTGGAATCGCCGTTGATGGTCGACACCACCGCGGTCGGCTTGCCGGCGGCAAACTTCTTCACTTCCGCGACGATGGTTTGGTAGTCGGCGTGGCCGAACGGCGTGTACTTCTCGAGGATGTCCGCTTCCGCGACGCCCTTCGATTTCAGGAAGTACTGGAGGATCTTGTTGGTGGTGCGGGGGTAGACGTAGTCCGTGCCGAGCAGCACCCAGCGCTTGGCGCCACCGCCCTTTTCGCTCATCAGGTATTCGACCGCGGGGATCGCCTGCTGGTTCGGAGCGGCGCCGGTATAAAAGACGTTGTACGAGGATTCCTCGCCCTCGTACTGTACCGGGTAGAAGAGCAAGCCGTTCAGCTGCTCGAACACCGGCAGCACCGACTTCCTCGACACCGAGGTCCAGCAGCCGAAGGTCACCGCGACCTGGTTCTTCTGGATCAGCTCGCGCGCCTTTTCGGCGAAGAGCGGCCAGTTCGACGCAGGGTCGACGACGACCGGCTCGAGCTGACGCCCGAGAACACCGCCGGCTTTGTTGATGCTGGCGATCGTCATCAGTGCCACGTCCTTGAGGGACGTCTCGCTGATCGCCATCGTCCCGGACAGGGAGTGGAGGATGCCGACCTTGATCGGACCGGTGTCGGCTGCTTTGGCCGGCTCCGGTGCGGCGGCGGGTGCTGCCGCAGCTGCGGAGGCCGATGCGGCCGCTTCCGTCGGCGCGGCCGTACCTCCCGGCCCCTGGCAGGCGCCGGCGAGAGCGCCGCAGATTGCTACCGTGATCTTCAAGAAGCTGTTCATGGCTGTCTCCCGGGACTCCCCGGCCGGTGGGCCTCCGTGCATGGAGGCCCTGTCGGCCGCGATATGTCCACCTGGGGCGTGTCACCCGGATGACGTTTCCAACCGATGTCGGCTGCACGACCCGGGCGTATCGATCGACAGGTACCGTGTCGCTTAACGCTCCAGAAACTCGACCGGTCGCTCCCAGACGATCAGAACGACACAGCCGTCGTCACTCCAGACGTTGTGCTCGTCGTCCGGCTGATTGATGACCAGACTCCCGGCCTCGTAGGTGCCGTTTTCGTCGCTCTGGCTTCCTGAAATCACCAGGATGACTTCGAACCCGCGGTGCCGATGCGGCGGCACGCGAGCCCCGGGTTGGTAGCGCAGCAATGCAACGCTTGGCCCAGACTCGGTGCTACCGGCCAGCCGGCGGATCTCCACGCCGTCGCGCAACGCTTCCCAGCCCGACGATCCGGTGGCGAGCGCGAGCACCTTGCCGAGCAGGCGTTTCAACGAGTCACGAGCTTAGTACACAGCCGGGTCGAAGGGGGCCTGGCCCGTCAGCCGAGCGCTTCGAGCAGCGCTTTCGAGTTCGAGACGGCGCCGAAAACGCCATTTTGCATCGTCACCATCTTGAGTGCGGCGTTGTGGTTCCCCACATCGGTAGCCGCGCAACAGTCGCCGAGGATCAGGCACTCGTACCCGCGATCGTTCGCCTCGCGCATGGTCGTGTGCACGCACACGTCGGTCGTGATCCCGGTGAGCACGATATTTCTGATCCCGCGCTGGCGCAGGATCATGTCGAGATCGGTGGCGCAGAACGAGCCCTTACCGGGCTTATCGATGATTGGCTCGCCGGGCTTCGGCGCAAGCTCCGGGATGATCTCCCAGCCTGGCTCGCCCCGGACGAGCACCCGCCCGCAAGGTCCTTCGTCGCCGATACCGGTCTGCGCGGGGCCGCCGCCTTGGAGACGCCGTGATCGCCAGCGTTTGTTGGCCGGCAGGTCGGACAAATCGGGGCGATGTCCTTCTCTAGTATGGATGACGGTGAAGCCGAGTGTGCGCGTTCGGTCGAGCAGCCGGCTGATGGGCTCGATGCAGGCGCGTGACGCCGTGAGGTCGTAGCCGAGAAGATCGATGTAGCCCCCCTTGCCGCAAAAATCGGTCTGCATGTCGATGACGATCAGTGCCGTGTTGTTCGGCCGGAGATCGCCATCGAACGGCCAGGGATAAGGTTCCGCGCTGACGTACTTCATGGTGCCTGTCGACTAGTGGATGGTGCGTTGTCGACTTGCTTGTGACCCTTCGAGCATGTCGTTTTGATTTCGAGAATGCGTCGCTTTTGACCGGACGGCGAGCCGGGGTGGTGTCGCTTTTCGACGCGTGAACATGTCGCGACGTTTCCGCGAAACCGTGAGTCAACATCGGACGTTCGAGCGTGCGTTCGTCTTCGACCGTCGGCCACGCCGGTCGGGACGTTTCTTGATCGCAGACGTGTCTCGTAGTGAGGCGCCGACGCAAGCAGCCGAAATGGTGACGACAATGATTGACCATTCCAAAGTGCGATGTTTCAACCGGGCCACGACGTGGGGAGGCGCAACGCTAGGGTTGCTGTTCCTCACGGCGACCGCGGGAGCTCAAACGCCGCCGCCGGCTGCGCCGCCGGCTGCAGCACCCCCGGCCGCAGCGCCGCCGGCTGCAGCACCCCCTGCCGCTGCCGCGCCGCCCGCCGCAACCCCGCCGCCTGCGGCCACCCCGCCTGCGGCCGCCCCGCCTGCGGCCACCCCGCCGGCCGAACCGCCTCCGGCTCCCCCGCCGGCCGAGGGTGCAGCGCCGCCCGCCGACGCGGCCGCTCCCGCTGCTCCGCCCGCCGAGGAAGCGAAGCCGCCGGAGTACAAGATCACGACCGGTTTTGGCGTGCGCTTCGGTGCGCAGTTCCAAAATCTCCGGCGCCCGAGGCGGATTGGCGGCTTGAGCGTGGACGAGGTGTACGCCGAGCCGCGCTTCAGCGGTCAGGTGCTCGGGTTCGTGGGCTGGACGGCGAACCTCGCCGTGCTCGGTTCCACGCCGGCGACTGGCCTGAACGGCCCGCCGCCGCCGCCCGAGGGTCCGCCGATCCTGTTCGAAGCTCGCGCGATGGATCTCATCGCTCAGCTCGACTTCATGGATGAGTTCCACCTCTGGGGCGGTCGTATGTTGACGCCTTCCGATCGGTCGAACTTCAGCGGCCCCTGGTTCATGAGCCCCTGGGATTATCCAGGCGTCTATAGCATTCCGGGTCAGGCCTTTGCGTACATCGGGCCACGCGGTACCGAGGAGATCGGGCGCGAGGTCGGCGTGGTCGCCTGGGGCGACATCGGCAAGGGCAAGTTCAAGTACTACCTCGGTGTCATGGATCTCGACAACGCGCCGGCGAACACGCCCCTTTATACGGGGCGCTTGGGCTACGCCATCATCGGTGACGAGCCCGGCTTCTACGGGAGCAGCACCTATTACGGCGCGAAGGACACGCTAGCGATCGGCGCCGCCGCTCAGTATCAGAAGCGGTTCAACTTCGCCGGGGCCCAGGACGATCTCTTCGAGATCAACGCTGACATCCTGGCGGAGTTCAACGTCGGCGATGTGGGTACCGTGACCGCAGAAGGCGCCTACTACCACGTCGATAGCGGCAAGACGGCCGGTGTCATGCCGTTCGACGACGCGTTCTTCGCCGTGCTGAGCTTCCTCACGCCTGCCATCGGACCTGGGAAGATCCAGCCCCTGATCCGCTACCAGCGGAGCATGGGTGGCGTGGACATCGTCAACCCGATAACCGGGGCCGCGGACGAGCAGCCCGACAAGTGGATCGGTGAAGCGCAGGTGAGCTACGTGATGAAGGACTACTTCGCGAAGCTTTCCATCGGCTTCCAGCACACCGAAGTCGAGGGGTACATGCCGGAGGGAGCCCCGGCCGGAACCCCGGAGCCTTCGCCGCTGTACGGCAACGCCATCCAGCTCGGCTTCCAGATCCAGCAGTAGTCACGAACACCGGTGCGGGCCGTCTCCGAGCGGTCCGTGCCGGTGCTCACCCCTCGGGTGAGCATCGCCCGTCGCGCCGCACCGCTTCACCGCGGTCGCGGCGCGCGGTCGTTTAAGGCCCATTTGGCGACGCTGGATTTCGACCGCCGGGGTGTCGCAAAAATCCCCGCCGAGACCCCGGCGAAAATCCCGCGAAACGGGGCGAGGCGCACGGTCCGGGGGAAGTCGATAGCCCGCCGAGGAGGCACAAGCGATGTCGAACGAGATCGAAGCGGAGCCCGAAGCGATTCGCGTCAACTGGGATCGCTTGGCGATCGTGATGATCGACATGCAGCGCGACTTCCTGGAGCCCGGGGGCTTCGGCGAGTCGCTCGGCAACGACGTGAGTCTGCTTGCCCGCGCCGTCGGCCCTTGCCAGGCGCTGCTGCGCGGAGCGCGGAGGAAAGGTCTCTTCATCATCCACACGCGCGAAGGGCATCGCGCCGATCTTTCCGATGCACCGCGGGCCAAGGTCGAACGCGGCGAGCCCAGCAAGCGCATCGGCGCCAAGGGGCCGATGGGTCGCATCCTGGTTCGCGGCGAGCCCGGTCACGACATCATTCCCGGCCTCTACCCCGAGCCCGGCGAGCCGATCATTGACAAGCCCGGAAAAGGCGCATTCTTCGCCACCGATCTCCACACCATCCTCGAAAATCGTGGCATCGAATACCTGATCGTCTGCGGCGTGACGACCGAGGTCTGCGTGCACACCACGGTGCGCGAGGCGAACGACCGCGGCTACCGCGCGATCGTTCCCGGGGATTGTTGCGGTTCTTATTTCCCCGAATTTCACGAGGTGGGCCTGCGCATGATCAAGGCGCAGGGCGGGATCTTCGGCTGGGTCACCGATTCCGGAAAAATCCTGGCAGCCCTCGGCTAGCCCTCACGAACACGGAGCACGACCATGACCACCACGTTCAAGCCAAAAATATGGACCCCTGGTGACTTCAACGCGTTCTTCGGCTTCGGCACGAACATCCTCGTCAACCTGCTGGTCCTCACCGGGTTGATGCGGTTCGTGCTGAAGATGCCGGACGATCTGGTCTTCGGCCGCATCCTCCCGGCGACGGGCCTGATGCTGTGCCTGAGCACGATTTACTACGCGTGGCTCGCCTACAAGCTTGCGCAGAAGACGGGCCGCACCGACGTGTGCGCGCTGCCGTCGGGCATCAGCGTGCCGCACATGTTCGTGGTGACGTTCGTCATCATGCTGCCGATCGCCTCGAAGACGGGCGATCCGATCAAGGGCTGGGAGGCCGGCCTCACCTGGGTGTTCATCCAGAGCTTCGTGCTGATGCTGGGAGGCTTCGCGGGCCCGCTGATCCGCAAGATCACGCCGCGCGCGGCGCTGCTCGGGACGCTGGCCGGCGTTTCCGTGGCCTTCATCTCGATGCGGCCGTCGCTCGAGATGTTCACGACGCCCGTCATCGGCATCACCTGCTTCGCGATCATCCTCGCCAGCTGGTTCGGCGGGGTTCGTTACTTCAAGGGCATCCCGGCCGGCCTGGTCGCCATCGGCGCCGGCAGTTTGATCGCCTGGGGATCGACGGCGGTCGGCCTGAACTACGGCGGCATGAGCCTCGAGAAGCTCGGGGATTCGGTGGCGAATTTCGGGTTCTCGTTCCCGATTCCGGCAGTCTCACACGTCTTTGCCGGCTTCGAGTTCATCGGCGTCATCCTGGTGACGGCGATCCCCTTCGGCATCTACGATCTCGTGGAAGCGCTCGACAACGTGGAGAGCGCCTCGGTGGCCGGGGACAGCTACCCGACGACACGCGTGCTCACGGCGGACGGTGTCGTCAGCCTGATCGGCTGCCTGATGGGCAATCCCTTCATCAACGCCGTCTACATCGGCCATCCGGGCTGGAAAGCGATGGGAGGCCGCATCGGATACTCGGCCGCGACGGGCGTGACGGTGATCGTGCTCGCCTGGTTCGGCATCATCTCGCTGATGAGCTCGCTGATCCCGGTGGTCGCGATCTCTCCGATTCTCCTCTACATCGGCATGCTGATCGGCGCTCAAGCGTTCGAGGAGACTCCGAAGAAGCACGCCCCCGCCATCATCCTCGCCCTCATGCCGCACCTTGCCGCCTGGGGAAAGCTGCTGATCGACAACGCACTCGGCGCGGCCGGGACGAGCGCCACGGCGGTCGGGATCGACAAGCTCGGCCAGGTCGGCATCCTCTATCATGGGCTCGAAGTGCTCGGCGGAGGCTCGATCCTTGGCGGCCTCATGCTCGGCGCGATCGGCGCCTTCGTGATCGACCGCAAGTTCATGCAGGCGGCCGGGTTTGCGGCGGGCGGCGCGGCACTCACCTTCTTCGGCTTCATGCACGGAGAAAAGATCGGCGTCGGCCAGTCGCCGACGGTCGCGGTGGCCTACCTCACGATCGCGGCCGTCTTCGTCGGCTGCGCGAAATTCGCAGCCCAAGGAGCGGCACCGGGGCTGCCCGTTCCGAAGCCGGTGGAAGAGCACGAGGACTCGCACGTCGAGCCGGCGCCTGCACCAGCTGCCTAGAGCGACAAGCCGAATCGGCGCCTTCGCCGAGATCGGGCGATCGCAAGCACCGCAGACGTCGGCGCCGAAAGCGCGCGCCGACGTCTGCTCGTGGAAAAAGTGACCATGGTGAGATCGTGCGCGGATCGGTAGACGTCCTCGCATGGCCACCAACGCAAACAGGCACGTTCGAGCAATCTCCGGCCGCGGCGTCGTTTCACTAGGATTCTTGGCGCTCGCCACGGCGACGATGCCGCTCGGCTGCGGCGACGATGACCCCGCCGGAACTGCCGGGAGTAGCGGCAAAGGAGGGAGCGGCGGCAAGGCCGGCAGTGGCGGCAAAGGGGGCAGTGCCGGAGCGACGGGTGGTGAAAGCGGATCGGGTGGCAAGGGAGGCAGCTCGGGCGGCAAGGGAGGCGCCGGAGGCAAAGCGGGCACTGGCGGCGACGCGGGTGCGGGCAACGGAGGCGGGGCAGGCACGGGTGGCGCCGGCAGCGGCGGCAGCGCGGGGAGCGGCGGAGGCACCGGCGGGGACGGGGGTGACGACAGCGGCGGCGCTGGCCACGGGGGAGAGGAAACTGGCGGCGTTGGAGCTGGAGGTGCGCCGCCGCTCATCGACCCAGACATGAGCCCTGCAGAGTGGGCGATCATCGAGACGCTCGGCCCGCTCGGTGCGGTGCCGCCAGACCCGACCAACGCGTACGCCGACAACGCGGCAGCGGCGGCGCTCGGTCAGAAGTTCTTCTTCGAGAAGGATTTCTCGGGCCCGCTCGCCGATCTCGGCACCGGCGTCGTGAACGATCTCGGCGCCGCTACCGAAACCGGCAAGGTCGCCTGCGCGTCGTGCCACTTCACGAACGTGATGATGTCCGACCACCGTTCGAGTCCGACGAACGTCTCTCTCGGCGCGAATTTTCACAGTCGCAATGCGCCCGGAATGGTCAACAGCTCGTTTTACCCGTGGACCAACTGGGGCGGTCGCTTCTCGCGCCAGTGGGAGCTCCCGATGCCGGTGACCGAGAGCGGCGTGATCTTGAACTCGACCCGGCTCCGCGTCGCGCACGTCATTTTCGACCAGTACAAGGCCGACTACGAGGCCGTGTTCGGCGCCGTCTACGGCGCGATGGAGCCCGCGATCGGCACTGATCTGGTCCGCTTTCCCGCCAACGCCAAGCCGAAGGCGAACTCGACGGACCCGGACGGTCCGTGGGAGCTCATGGCAGCGGCGGACCGCACGATCATCACCCGCATCTTCGTCAACTACGCGAAGGCCCTGGCCGCTTACACGCGCACGCTCGTCAGCCGCAACGCCCCGTTCGACAATTACGTTGCGGGCGACTTCGACGCCATCAGCGTGGAAGCCAAGCGCGGGCTCAAGCTGTTCATCGGATCGGCGGGGTGCGTGAGCTGTCACAGCGGCCCCCACCTGTCGGACGGCGCGTTTCACAACATCGGCGTCGCGCAGACCGGGCCTCACGTTCCGGCGAGCGACGACGGCCGATTCAAGGATATCCCGCCGCTCATCGCTTCGGGCTTGAACGCGTCGAGCGCGACCTGGAGTGACGACCCGGCGGCCGGAGCCGCGCTCATCACGCCGCTCAATCCCGCCGACGAAGCGAACCGTGCGGCGTTCCGGACACCCTCCTTGCGCGGCGTGTCGGACACCGGCCCGTACATGCACTCGGGACAGCTCGCAACGCTCGCCGACGTGATCGACTTCTACGAGCGGGGAGGCGATACGCCCGCCGCCGGCACGAAGGTGATCACCCCGCTTACCCTGAGCGCGACCGACAAGTCGGATCTGGTCGCGTTCCTCGGGCTCTTGACGGGCGAAGCGGTCCCGAGCGGCCTCCGCACGGACACGTCGCAGTAGAGCTCCCCGCTCGCGGAGACGGTGTCCGCGCTGGCACGGGGCGTGCAATGTGCCCCGTCATGCAGACGGCGATCAACGCACAGTCTTTCGATGATTCGGCGCAACCATCCGCGCGCCGCACCTGGCAAGAGGTCGTGAGCGGGCGCTTCCGGATCCGTCATTGGTACGACCGGGAGGGCCGACGTTACGTCGTGCTCGCCAAGCGAGCCGGCGCGGAAAACCCGCGTGAATTGACGCCCCGCGAGCAGAAGGCGCTGGTCCTTCGGGCGGCGGGAGCGGCACTCAAGGTCATCGCCCTCGAGCTCGGGGTATCGCTGTCCACCGCCGCGCGAGACCTCGAGCGCTCCATGGCGGTCCTTGGGCTCGCCACGGACGCGGATCTGGCCGCGGTATTGGGGCGTGGCCGTGCTTGAGGCGTCCCCGTCGCCGTCCGGCGGTCTGAGCGCGCCGGACGGCCTGGCGCTGGAGTCCGATTCGAATGAACCGGACCTCCTGATCCTCAGCTTCCCCGTGCGCGATCGAGCGGAATTTTCGGCGTCGCTGACCAGCGCGGAATCAGACGTGCTCATGAGCCTGCGCTCGGGTCTCACCAACGCACAGATCGCCAACCGGCGCGGGGTGTCGGTGCGGACGGTGGCAAACCAGCTTGCCAGTCTGTTTCGAAAGCTCGGCGTGAGTTCGCGTCTGGATGCCGCAATCGCCGCCAGCAATATTGCGCAAGTCGGCTGATCGATGTCCGGGACTCTGGACACGGTGCCCGGCCCTTCGCACGCCTGTCCGGCGCCGCGGACAAGAGGGATAAGGCGCTGCGGGTGCCGGCCCCCACCCGGTCTACCCCGCGGTGTGGCTGATGGGCTAGGATCGGTCGGACATGTCCAGTGCGAGGCTCGAGGCCGGCGCCTTGATCGGCGGCCGCTACCGCCTGGAACAACCCCTCGGGGAGGGGGGCATGGCCATGGTCTGGGAGGCTACCCACACGGTCACGCGCCGGGTCGTGGCCATGAAGTTCCTCCGGGACGAACTGGTGCAGAAGCAAGAGCTCAGGATGCGCTTCCTGATCGAGGCTTCTGCGGCGAGCGCCCTCCAGCACCCGAACGTGGTCGAGATCCTCGACGTTTTCGACGCCGACAACCAGATGCCGGTGATGGTGATGGAGCGGCTACGCGGCGAGACGCTGGGCAAGAAGCTCGAGCGGGAGGAACGCCTGAGCCTCGGAGAGACCGCGGGTCTGCTCATCCCGGTGATCTCGGCCGTCGGCACGGCTCACTCCCTCGGTATCGTGCACCGCGACCTGAAGCCCGAGAACGTCTTCCTCGTCGCGGGGGACAGCGGACCGCTGGTGAAGGTCCTCGACTTCGGCATCGCGAAGCTCACGGCCGGACACCATGCGAGCCACGGCGCTCCGGAGGTGCGCACGATGACCGGCTCGATGCTCGGCACCCCGTGCTACATGGCGCCGGAGCAGGCCACCGGAGAAACCACGATCGACCACCGCGCCGACATCTGGTCGATCGGTGTGATGCTCTTCGAGTGCCTTTCGGGGACGCGCCCGATCGAGGGCGACAACCTGGCTCAGGTCGTGGCCCGCTTGATGACCGCAGGCATCATCCCGCTCGAGCGTCTGGCGCCGGATCTGCCTCACGAGGTGGCGAGCGCGGTGATGCAGATGCTGGTCCGGGACCCCACGATGCGTCAGCGAGACCTCGGGGGCATCAGCCGGCTCCTCGAGCTTCACACCCGCGTGCGCGCTCCGGCCTTCGGTTCGCCCGTGACCACCGCGCCCAACTCGACGTTTTCGTCTCTGCCCCTGCCCGTTCGCAAGTCTTCGACGCCACCCGATCCGCGTGGACCCACGCTGCTCTCGCCGATGTCGCCACTCTCGCCTAGCTCGCTCACGCTCGCGACGGGGCGCCGCCTGGAGCTCGCGCGACGGCGACCGCTGACCCTCGTCCTCGGAGCGCTCCTGGTGGCGGGTCTCGCCGGAGCGACGCTGTGGCTCCTGCGCGCCGGGGGGAGCGGCGCACCGTCTGGGGATGCCCCGATGGCCCACATCCCCGAGGCCCCGCTGCCGGTTGCCCCCGCCGAGTCCGCGCGGGCCTTGGCGCCTGCCGAAACCGCCCGGCCGGCCCCCTCCGCAACCGCTGCCGGCAAGGCTTCGATCAAGCAGCGACCGAAAGCGGTCTCGCGTCCGCGCCCACCGGCCACCGAGCCCGCGTCACCTCCCGCGCCGGTGGCCACGCAGAAACCAACGGCCGACGAGGGCAAGTTGTTCGGGGGTAGGAAATAGGTGAAAGTCGCGATTCTCTGAGCGAAGTCAAACCGAATGGCGATCCGATCACTCATCTCTGCCGGTGCCGCTCTGCTGGCGCTCTCGTTCGTCGCCCACCCCGCGCGCGCGGACGAACGCGATCCCGCTGCCGCCCAGGCGCTCTTCGATCAGGGCGTCGAGCTCGTGAGCGCGGGAAAGTTCGCGGAAGCGTGCCCGAAGCTCGCCGAGAGTCAGCGCCTCGATCCCGGCATCGGCACCCAGTTTCACCTCGCTAACTGCTACGAGCAAGTCGGTCGCGTCGCGAGCGCATGGGCACTCTTTCTCGAGGTGGCGTCGGTGGCGCGAGCGTCGAACCAGAGTGACCGCGAGAACGTCGCGTCGGCACGAGCGAGAAAACTGGAATCTCGATTGCCGAGGCTCACGCTATCCGTTACCGACGCGCGTCGGTTGCCCGGCCTCGAGATCCGCCGCGACGGCAGCGCCGTGGGCTCCGCCCAGTGGGGCACGCCGATGCCGATCGATCCGGGGTCTCACGAGTTGACGGTGAGCGCCCCGGGCCGAAAGACGGCGACTCAAACCGTGACCCTGCGCGAAGGGGAGAAGCAGACGTTCGAGGTGCCGGAGCTCGCGGCCGCCCCGGTCGAGCCGGCAACGGCAACGGCAACGGCGGAGCCCGCCGCGCCTTCCGAGCCGCCGCCGGAGCAGGCCGGCTCTCGGCCGACCGCATTGATCCTCGGCCTTGGCGGTCTCGGGCTCGTCGGCGTCGGCGTCGGCACCGCGTTCGGGCTGATGGCGCGCTCCGACTACAAAGACTCGAAGCAGCACTGCCGCGTCGACGATCCGAACCTGTGCCAACCCGAGGGCATGGCATTGCGCGAGAGCGCGATCAAGAACGGGAACATCTCGACGGTCGCGTTCGTCGTCGGGGGAGTGGCGCTGGCCGGCGCCGGCGTGCTCTGGCTCGTGACGGGGTCGTCCGGAGAGGACAGCGCGTCGAGCACTGGTTCGTCCTCGCCGAAAGGTCCAGCGTTCCGCGCGGGCGCCAGCTTGGGGTGGCGGAGCTTCGGCATCAACGCCGAGGGGCGCTTCTGATGGCGGCATTCAGGCGAGCGATCCTCGCGTTTTCGAGTCTCGTTGTTCCGCTCACGGCCTTCGTTGCCTGCAACGCGGTGCTCGGGATCGAACCCGCAAAAGAAGACACCCAGGGCAGTGCGCTCGTGTGCGACCAGCCGTCGAGCAGTGTGCCGGTGACGGGGGAATGCACGACCGGGGACGCTTGCGCGCTGTGCATCGGGGGGGAGGTGGTTGGCGATTGCCAGGCCAACGGGCCATGTCGCGAGGCACTCGGGGATTACCGGGAATGTCTTCAGGACGACTGCGAGGACGACGCCGGGCGGTGCACGGGTTGTATCACCGGCAGCCCCGAGGCGGACCGGGTGCGCGCGGGGCTCACCCGGTGCGAAGCGGAGTGTCACCAATCGTCCGTCTTGTCGCTCTGCGAGCTTTATTGCCAGTGTATGCGCGACGTGTGCACGACGCAGGACTGGAGCGAGAGGTCGTGCGAGGAAGCGTGCGCGGCGACGGAGGTCTGGAAGACGCACTGCCGCTGGGGCCATTGCGAGCTGGCGCGCACCGTCAGCATGGCCGCGCACTGTGGCCACGCGGCTCCCGACACCTCGGTGAAAGTCAACGACACGGCGTGCGAAACGATGCCCTTTCTCGATCCCCTCTGCACGCCCCCCGGCGTTTGGGACGGGTTTCGTTGCGACAAACCCGACGACTGCTGCAGCGGCCTGTGTCGCGATGGGAAGTGCGTCCCGAGCTAACGGGAAGTGTCAGCGGAACGCTGCGCAGAGATCGGGATCGAAATCCAGGCCACCCGTCGTGGGGGAGGGCACGATTTCGGGCAGGGTGTCGTCGTCGATCGAGAGCAGGTAGCTCACGAGCGCGCGGACGTTGTCGTGCGTCGCCGTGAACCCCGATCCGAAGGCGGTATTTCGGTGATGCCGTGCAAACGTGCCGTCGTCGAACAGCTCTTCCAGGGTTCGCGCGTTACCGGCGTGGAAGTAGGGTCCGCCCATCGCCAAGCCGATGAGGGACGGGATGTTGATCCCCGTCGCACCAACCGCCGGCGTCTCGACGTACTGCTTGGGTGAGCCGTCGGCTGGAGTATCAGCCTGGAGTTGCCGCCTGACCTCCGAGAACGGGAGTACTCCTGGTGCCACCACACCCGTCGTGTTCGCCGGAGCACCGCTGGTCTGGTCCGGGTAGGTACCGACCGAACGAAGCGAGCAATTGAGCTGATCGCTCGTGCCGAGGAGATAGCTCAACGCTGCGCCGTCACTGTCGTCCACCGGGGCGAAGCTTCGGAAATACGCGGGCCCCGCTGCGGCTGGAACGTGGACGGGGAAGTCCACGTCACGGAACGCGGTCGGCGCCTCGTAGGTCTTGACGCGGAGCTCGCCGCGCATTCGGAGCAGCATCGTGCCCTCCGGATCCAGTTCCGTTTCGAGGACCGCTTTGAACGGGACATCGCCATTTTCTTCGAGACCTGGTTCGTAGAACATCCGGGCGATCGTCCAGCCGGGACCCCCATGACAGGCCCCGCAGGCCGCATCGCGGAACAGCTGTGCCCCGGCGCGCACCAGGTCGGCGTTCAGCGTCGTCGGGGCCCGCGGCGCACGGATCGAGTGGATGAACGCATCGATCCGATTCCAATCTCCCGAAGGATTGACCCCGCACTCGAGATCCGCGGGCTGGCAATGATCCGCCGGGTCCAGGCTGGTGATCGGGGCGAGCGCGCCGTTCAGTCCGTTCAACCGGCTCGGTGCGGGCTTGGGATTCCCGCAAGGCTCGTTGCCACTCCCCGTCACCGTGTTCCCATCGTAGAGAAGCCGGCAGTCGGCAGTCGGCTCGGACTTGTAGGCCCACAGCACGCCTCCGACTCCGCCGCTCACCCCGCGCGCGATGGCCTCGATGTCGTGGATCTCGTCCACGTTGGCCGTCCACAGCAGGATGCGCCGAACGGGGTCGTCACCGGCGTACGTCCCGGCCGCGGAGATCGAGCGCCGCGGCCCGCGCGCAAACTGCCAGGTCACCCCGTCGCTCCCACCTTCGGGGTGACAGCTCTCGCACGAACTCCACGCCTCGCCCTTGAGGGACCATGAACCGCGGCCGGTCGAGAAGAGCTGGCGGCCGTCGGCCACGTCCGGATCCACTCGTTCGCCATGGAGTGCACTGGAGAGGCGCGCGGATGGCGCCGCCACCGCGCCACGATCCAGGGCAACGAGCGAGACGGTTTGGGAGAAGTCGTTCGACACGAACGCCCGCGACACGATGTCCCGCGCCAGAGCGACGCCGACCGGGAGCCTCCCCGCGGCCGTCCCGAGGTCGACCAGCCGGGCCAACGGCCACCCGACGCTAGTCGTAGTCAGCGCGGCGTCGTACTCGAGGCGAAACAGGGCATCGGCCCCGAGCGCCGTCACGTAAGCCGCGTACCCCGCGCCGCCCTCCCCCGGGCCAATCACGATGTCGTTCGGGATCAGCGGCTTTCGCCGCTGCGCGGCGGGCGTGTCGGCAGCGTACGAGTCTTCGAGCCTGCGGGTCATCACCGTGGCACTAACCGTCTGGTTCGTGTTCCGGTCGATGGCAAAGACCGTCGGGTGCACGAGCGTCTTGAAGTTCGCGTTGGGATCCCAGGTGCACTCGAAGCCGGACTCGGGCGCCGGGCAAGGGCGCGAGCCGACCGGTGCGCGCGGGGACGCGCACATGCTCGTGACGAGAAGCAGGTTCTCGCGCACGTCGGCGGCGTACAGCTGATTCGGGAAGCAGCTGGTGGCGCTTCCTTCGGCGTCGACAAAACCGGTAGTGACCGGGGGTAGCGAGATGGGCTCGTGCACCTGTCCATCGTTCATGCCGATGGGGAAGACGAACCCTTGGCGGGATTGGTCGACATCCGTCGTTTCAGGCGCCGGCAACGCCTGCGAAAAGAACTCCGTCACGTAGAGCGTCTCGTCCGCGTCGGTGTCGTCGCCGCTGTCGGTCATCGCGAGAGCACGCGGGTGCGCGAGCCCCGGCCGGATCCGCTGAAGATCCGCTTCCGTCCAAACCGAATTCGGGCCGCCGGCGAGCTCGCCGAGGACGCCCGTTCTTGCCAGGGGCAAGTTGAGATCGAGCTTGGTCACGTGCGTGAGTTCGCCCGTGTCGACCATGCTGATGGTGCCCTCTCCGAAGTTCGCGACATACACGGCCGCGCCCGAAGGGCTGATTGCGATCGCCGTCGGTTCCGCGCCGACACTGACCTCACCGGTGATCGCCGGGGCTTTGCGAAGGTTGCCGATCCTGATCACCTTTTGCGTCCGGCGGAGAACGACGTAGGCGGTGTTGTCGTCGGCTCCGATCACCGAGACCCAGGGCTCCGAGTCCGCACCGCAATCGACCTCCGTTGGGGCTTTCGCAAGGACGTCTTCGTCCGGGGCGGTCGGATCCACCTGGAAGACGGAAACCGCCCCCGCGTGGCGATTGGTCACGACGGCAATCCTTCCGTCGTCGCTCACCGAGACCGCCCCACCACGGGTGGAGCCGACGCGCCCGCGACCTCCGTACGACGGGCTTTCGGGAGGGACCGTTTCGCCGCACCCGACGAGCGCGAGGAGGAGAAGGAACCGTCTAAGCACGGCGGGATGATACGAAAAAATCGCCCTGTTGCAGGCGCTGAACGCCCGCCCGAAGAGCACTGTCCGGAATCCTGGACACCTGTCGGCCTGTCCGGACGCTGGCCCGACGCCGTTCCGCGCGCCAAGGAACTAGCGGCGTCATTTAGGCTGAAATCTCATCGCGGCGCACTTGGCACGCCGGGTGCTTAGACCCCTCCTCGAACCACCCTGGAGGATCTCATGTCACCCCGTTTTCGTTCCCTGTTCGCTCTCGCTTTCGCCGCCGCGTCCGCTGCCTGCTCCGCCACCCCGAAGGTGTCGGTCGCACCGGCTCGCGCCCTGGTCGCCTGCCCCGGCGGGTCGATCGGGACGCCCGAGCAGGCGGCCGCGTTTGCCGGGTGCGAAGTCGTCGCCGGCGACCTCACGATTCAGGGCTCGGGTGTTCGCGAACTCGGCACGCTGTCGGAGCTCGTCCACGTTTCGGGCGCGCTCGTGATCGCGGAGAATCCCAACCTCGAAACGCTCTCCGGGCTCGAGCGCCTGAGCGCGGTGGGTAGCCTGCAAGTCCGCGACAACGCCTCGCTCGAATCGCTGTCGGCGCTCGAGTCGCTCTCCCTCGCATCGAGCGTCACGATTGCCAATAACCCCGACCTCCGCAGTCTGAGTGGCCTCGAAGGTCTCGAGAAGCTCGACCGGCTGGAGATCCGCTCGAGCGGCCTCCGCGACACCCATGGCGTCGAAGGACTCCGTAGCGTCGGAGAGCTCGTCATCGCCAAGAATCGGTCCCTGATCAGCTTGGGCGGGTTCGGCAACGTCACTCACGCCGGAAGCATCCGCATCAACGACAATCCTCGTCTCTGCGCACAACTCGGCATGTTCCCGCGTCTCCAGGCCGTCCACGGCGACCTGTCCATCACCCGCAATTGGGGCGTCAGCGAGGGCGACCTCGATGATCTCCGCGCCCGAACCGGCCGCAGCGCGATGGTGGCCCGGGGCGAGGGTGAAGTCGCGCTCGCCACGGCAGAGCGCTGATGGGCTCGCGTCAGAGCAGCCCGTGCTCGGTCAGTTTGGCGTACAGGGTGGAGCGACTGATGCCGAGGAGCTTGGCCGCGCTACTGCGATTGCCCTTGGCCGCGCGGAGGGCGACCTCCAGCGCCGACTTTTCGGCCGAGCGGAGCGCGACGTCGAGCGGCATGACCGGAATGCTGGAGGTGGCCCCGGTGGCGGTTGCCAGGGGGGGAACCTGGTCCGACGGCGGGATCGGGCGGCTTGCTTCCGTCGCCGGCTGGGTCTCGAAGTGGACGTGCCCGGTGAGCGCGGCTCGCACGTCAGCCTCGCCGAGTTCGTCGCTGGGGGAGAGCACGACCAGCCGTTCCACGAAGTTCTGGAGCTGGCGCACGTTGCCCGGCCACTTTTGCGCCTTCAGCGCGCGCAGGGCTCCCTCGTTCAGGCGTGCGCCGGGCTTGCCGTTGGCGGCGCCCGATGCCGCGCAGAAGTGCTGCGACAGCGGCGCGATGTCTTCACGCCGCGCGCGGAGCGGCGGCAGCCACAGATCGACGACATTCAGCCTGAAAAACAGATCCTGGCGAAACTCGCCGCGCGACACCATGCCGTCCAGATCGCGGTGAGTGGCCGCAACCACGCGGATGTCGAGCTTGATCGTTTTCGTTCCGCCGAGGCGCTCGATCTGGCGGTCCTGGAGCAGCCGCAACAGTTTGGCCTGCAGGGTGACGGTGAGCTCGCCGATTTCGTCGAGGAACAGCGTGCCGCCGTCGGCGAGTTCGGCGCGTCCGGGTTTCCGCACGACGGCGCCGGTGAACGCGCCCCGCTCGTGCCCGAAGAGCTCGCTCTCGAGGAGTTGCTCCGGGAGGGACGCACAGTCGATCTTGACGAAGGGAAACTCTCGCCGCGGCGAGGCGTCGTGAATCGCCCGCGCCACGAGTTCCTTTCCGGTGCCGTTCTCGCCACGCACGAGAACCGTGGCGGTACTCTGCGCCGCGCGCTCCAGGGTCTCGTACACCTTGCGCATGGCAGGCGACTCCCCGAGCATCCCAGCGCGATCGCCGGACGAGGGAGGCGGCGGATGCCCGGCACGGCGTTCGACCGCCGCCAGCGCCTTGCCGAGGACGTAGCTCACTTCCTCGGCGTCAGGCGGTTTCTGGAGTAGGTCTGCCGCGCCCGAGCGCAGCGCTTCGAGCGCTTCCGGCGCCGCCGTGTCCGTCGCGAGCACGAGGACCGGCAGCCCAGGCCAGCGCTCACCGACTTTCTTCAGTAGCTCCACACCGAGCAGGTCCGGCAGCACGAGCTCGGTCAGCACGACCTCGACGGGTGCGCTTTCGATCCACGCCAGGGCCTCTGCGCCCGTCGCGCAGGTGGAGAGACTGATTCGCTCGCCGGCGAGCAGTTCGGTCAGGCACGTCGCCACCCCCCGGTCAGACGTTGCGAGCAGGACGGCGCGGGCGCGAGGGACGACGGCGCTCATGAACTCCAGGGGATCCCGGGATTCTACCCCGAGCAGGGTGCTTTTTGCGACACCCCTATCCCCGACCTGATTTTTCCACGCTCGACGGGCGGGCCGGCGTTCGTCTCAGAGGTAGTCCGAGATGGCCTCGTACCATTTGCGGGCCATGCGCTCGTAGCCCGCCTGGTTCGGGTGAACGCCGTCGCCGAGCTCGGAGGTCGGGAAACCCGTGAACTGGTCGACGTAGAGGATGTGCTTTCCCGCGTTCGCGCGCTCCATGACGATGCCGGGAACGGCGGCGTTGAACGTGCTCACCGCGCTCGTCGCACCGGGGAAGGGGATGATGCTCGAGACGACGAGGAGCGAGTTCGGTTGATCGGCCAGGATGGCATCGACCAGCGTCTCCAGTCGATCGGTCGCGCCGTTGGCTCCCTGGTACATGTCGTTCGTACCGATGTGGAGCAGGATGATGTGCGGGTCGGGCCCGAGCGCCGGGCTCGGAACGATGCCGTCGATCTGCGAGATGGTCCAGCCGCTGTGGCCCTCGTGGTTGCGCGGGAACGGCTGACCGTCGACCGTTTGCGGTCCGTTCATCGAACCGCCGACGTAGGTGATGCTGTGATCGTCGGCGAGGGCGAGACTGAAGAGCTCGACGCGGTACCCGCCGGAGAAGCCGATGCCGTCGGTGATCGAGTCACCGAGCGGGAGGATCTTGCAGGGCTCACTGGCCGGACAAGGAGCGAAGCCGGACGAGCCGCCGCTGCTTCCGCCGGTTCCTGCCGTCTGACCACCGTTGCCGCCGTTGCCGGCGCCACCCGCGCCGCTCGCTGAACCGCCCATGCCCGCGCCCGCCGTGGTGCCCGCGTTGCCGCCGTTGCTTCCGCCAGAGCCGGCAACGCCGCCTTGTCCTGCGCCCGACATGCCGCCCGTTCCTGCCACGGCGCCGCCCGCTCCGGACGCTCCGCTACCTGCACCGCCGAAAGTTGCACCCGCACCGCCTTGCCCTCCGGCGCCGCCCTTCCCCGCGACGCTGCCGCCTGTTCCTCCGCTCGCCGAAACACCTCCGGTCCCCGCGCCGAGCGTGCCCGCCTGGTTCGTGCCGCCAGTGCCGGCCATGTTCCCGCCGGAGCCGCTCAGCCCGCCGGTGCCGGCCATGTTCCCGCCAGTGCCTCCCGTCTCTTCATCCGTTGGCCCGGATTCGAGAGAGCACGCGGTGACGATGAGCGAGAACGAAACGATGGCGCCCGCGCAGAGTGAGAGCGTGCGCCGTTTCGAGACAGCCGGGATCCGGTGATGCATCGTTATCGAGTATGCCCGCCCAACTACTGGTTTGATCGGAACAAAGCGCATGTTGGGGGATGACAAACTTGTCGCCCCCGGTGCGACCTGAATGAAGTCGAGCTGTCTCGGAGGATCCGTTCGAGGCAAACTCAGACAACGACGCGATGACCGTCACGCTCCTGATCCAAGCAATCGTGCACCAGACCACGATCCTGATCGCCCAACTCGCGACGTCGGGGCGGGGTCGTGCACCGATCGCCGAAGTCGCGAATCAGGTATTTTTGGACCTCGTTCGCGAGCTCGAGCGCCAGGGAGTGAGCCGCAAGGTGAGCGCCGACATGTTCGGGATGGGCCTTCGCACCTACCAGCGCAAGATCCAGCGCATCACGGAGAGCTCGACCGATCGCGGGCGATCACTGTGGGCCGCGATCCTCGACCACGTGCGCGCGAATAGCGGCGTGACCCGCGCCCAGTTGCTCGATCGGTTCGACGACGACGACGAGGCGCTGGTGCGCGGCGTGCTCCACGATCTGTGCGAGAGCGGGCTCGTTGCTCAGTCGGGCCCGGCCGCGACCGCCACATTCCGCGCCGCTTCCGAGGACGAGATCGGCAGCCTTTCGAGCTCGGGTCGCGAGGAAGGGCTCGAAGAGCTCCTCTGGGCGCTCATCCACCATCAGGGGCCCCTTCGCCTCGACGAGCTCGCCGAACGGACGCGGCTCTCGGAGGGCGACTGCGAGCGAGTGCTCGCGCGGCTGGTCGCCTCCGGGCGCGTCGACGCGACGGGTGGCCGCTACGAGGCGAGTTTGCTCTTTTTGCCGCTCGGTTCGCCGGTCGGCTTCGAAGCCGCCGTCCTCGACCATTTCAAGGCCGTCGTCACCACCCTCGCGGCCCGCCTGCGCATCCGTCCGAGCGCGACGAGTCCGACCGATCACGTCGGCGGCAGCACCTACAGCTTCGACGTCTGGTCAGGTCACCCGCTGGCGGACGAAGCCCGCTCGACACTCGGCGCCTTGCGCGCCAAGGTGGGTGACCTCCGGAAGCGAGTCGAAGAGTACAATGCGTTGCACGAACGCCCCGAAGACCACGAGAGGATCGTCCTCTATTTCGGGCAGTCGAGCATCCGCGACCACGGAGGCGACGATGAAGGGTAGTTTTCGAACCGTGCGAGCGCTGCTTCTCGGTGCGCTGATCGCCTGTTCGCTGATCGCCTGCGAAGCAGGCCGGGTGGTCAAGGAAACCGGCAGCGAGACGCATTTTCTCCGGGAGTGCGGGGAAGGATGCGGCAGCCTGAGCTGCCACTGCGGGGTCTGCACGCGCCCGTGCGAGGCCGAAGCGAGCTGCTCGGGGCTCGCGTCGAGCGTGGAGTGCGTGGGGGCCGCCGATCACACGGACGGCAGCTGTGGCGCCGAAACGGCGGCGATCTGCGACGTGCGCTGCACCGACGACGCCGACTGCCGGGAGCTCGGGTCGGGGTTCTCCTGCGCGAACGGCTTGTGCCGGCAGCCGCTCGGTCCGGTCTGTCTGCGCTCCGACCCCGCCGCCGCCGAGATGGTGCTGATCGGCGACGTGATGCTCGAGCTGACGACGTTCTCGGGCGATCTCGCGGCGCTCGCCCGCGCTTCGGGCTCGCTGGCGACGAGCGCGAGTTTCCGCCTGTACGCATCGTCGCTCGACTCGTTCCTGGCGGGCGACGTGATGAGCGTCGGCCTGCAGTACGATCGCGCCAAGGCGGAAGGCCCCGTCTCGCTCGCCGTGATGAACGGCGGTGAAACCGACGTGCTGAACGAGCCGTGTGGCACCGCACCGACCGTCGACTGCGCGGCGGTGCAGGCGGCTGCAGCGGGCGCCGTGAACCTCTTCGCCGAGATGGCGGCCGACGGCGTGGGCGCGGTCGTTTACATCTACTACGCCGACCCGCTGGCGCGAGCGGGGGTGAAGGCGGGGCTCGACGTGCTGCGCCCGCTGGTCCAGGCCGCCTGCGCCGACGCTCCGCTTCCCTGTCACTTCATCGATCTTCGCCCGGTGTTCGAAGGCCACGACGAGTACGTCGGCCCCGACGGTCTCGTCTGGAGCACCGCAGGCGCCGTCGCGGTCGCCGACACGGTGTGGGACCTGATGCAGGCCGAGTGCCTCGACTGGTGACGCTGGCGACCACGCAAAGCGCTAGCGACCGCCAGCCGCGTGCACACGCCGAGCAAGCCGTTTTTGCTTGAGGACGCTCGTGGCACGGCCCGTGCGTCGCCACGCGCGGGTGCAGTGGTACACTCGATCGCGATGCTCGATCTCGACCTGCTCCGGCCCGAAGGACCGAGGGGGCTCAGGCGATCTGAATACGACCAGCTCGTACGGCTGGGTGCGTTCGAGGACGAACGCGTGGAGCTCCTCCACGGGACGATCGTCCAGATGAGCCCGAACCACCCGGAGCACGCGGGGCCCATCACGCGATTGACTGAGATCTTGGTGCTGGCGCTGGCCCGGCGCGCGGATGTGCGAGTTCAGCTCTCGTATTGGGCCACGGATGATTCCGAACCGGAGCCCGACCTCGCTGTCGTGCCACGCGGGCCGTGGAACCGAGAGCATCCCGAAAGTGCCCACCTCGTCATCGAGGTTGCGGCCTCGTCTCTGCGTAAGGATCGCGTCGTCAAGGCGCCACTCTACGCGGCTTCGCGCGTCACGGAGTATTGGGTGGTGAACGTCCGCGAGCGAAGCGTCGAGGTGTTTCGTGACTCCGACGGCACCTCCTTCCGGAGCGAGTCTTGCCGCGGGATCTCCGAGAGCCTCCGCCTCGTTGCGTTCCCTGACGTGGTCGTGCGCGTGGACGAAATTTTCGTCTAGCCGGGGGGCCCCGCCCCGACCCAAGGCCTGGCAGGGGCCGCGTGTCGGACGCGCATGCTGAGGTTCCGTTGTTTCGGCGTGGCGTTCGCGACCATGACGCTTTCGGCGACGGTTGCCTTCGGGCAGACCACGGCACAACCGCGGCCCGAGGCGAGGCCGGCGGGGACGGTGCCGAAAGTCGTGCCGCGGCCGGATCCGGCGCTGACGCTCCAACGAGCCCGGCCGAACCTCTACGTGCGAAAGTCCAAGGAGCTCTTGATCCGGGAGCTCGCCGGGCTCGAACGGATGCTCGCGCGGACGTCGGAGCGTTCGCCCGATTTTCCGATGCTGCTCCGGCGGCTCGCGGAGGGCTACGCAGAGCTCGAGGCGAAGGCGGAGCGTGAGCGAGCCGCTGCCCAGGCTGCCGCCGACGCACTTGTCGCAGCCGAACGAAAGACGCCCGGCGAAGCGCCGAAGGCGCGGGCGCGGGGTACCGGCACAGTGATGTGACCGATCGCGGCTGAACGACTATGGGCGTTGTTCCGCGTCTTCCTTGCCTGAGGCGACCCCCGCGACGAATCTACCTGGGTCACCACTCGTTGCCTTGTTCGTCGAAGCCGTATTGGCCCAGATCATCCCCGTCGCCAAGGCCTTCGCCACTATCGTCCTCGAGATCGAAACCAGACGGGGCCAAGTAGTAGTCACCACCCGAGGCCGAATTCAGCGGACGTCCGGAGGCATCGAACTGGCCGCCTCCACCGGAGGCCGAATTCAGCGGACGTCCGGAGGCATCGAACTGGCCGCCTCCACCGGAGGCCGAATTCAGCGGACGTCCGGAGGCATCGAACTGGCCGCCTCCACCCGAGGCCGAATCCAGCGGACGTCCGGCGGCATCGAACTGGCCGCCTCCACCCGAGGCCCAATTCAGCGGGCGTCCGGAGGCATCGAACTGGCCGCCTCCACCCGAGGCCGAGTTCAGCGGACGTCCGGCGGCATCGAACTGGCCGCCTCCACCCGAGGCCGAGTTCAGCGGACGTCCGGCGGCATCGAACTGGCCGCTTCCACCCGTGGCCCGATCCACCTGACCAGGGGGGTAGTTGGCGGTTCCTCCTTGCCCGGATCCTGTCGTTCCCGAGGAGGAGACCCCACCATAATTGCCAGGTCCGCTTTGACCCGTTCCCGCTGATGCTAGGCGGCCACGAGATAGGGAATAGGCAGAGCCGGTTAGCCCTCCCCCCGATCCCGTTGTTCCCGAAACGACGGGGCTATTGTTACCAGGCATGGCCTGACCCCCTCCAGTCGTTCCCGAGCGACCTCCGGAGCTCAGCCCAGGAGGAGCAAGGTTGCCCGATACTCCCTGCGACTGCCCGCGCCGGCGTATGCTTTGGCTAACGTCAGAGAACGTTGCCGCCAGCAACGTCTTGGATGCCGGGTTCGGGCTGACCATCCCGCCTTTGACCGCAAGAGTCGGGGGGGGGCGCGTTGCTCCGCCCGGCGAAGGGCCAGGTCGCCCCTGCCCTACGGACTGTCCGCCGCGCGGTTGCTTGGTGGCGCTGCCCCCGCCGCCGCCCGTCTGTGGTCCACGCGATTGGCCGCCAGTCGCAAGATTCGGCCTACTGGACAGGGTGGCCCCGAAGAGGCCTGACTCAGCGGGCAGGGGAACAACCATCCCTCCACGGACGACCAGCTGCTCGCCGGGCGGCGAGTGACGTGCATTGCTCATGTGGGTCTTCCTTCTGTGGTCATGGGTTTACCAGGCCTCCGACTCGAAGTGAGCGGTCTTTTCCACCGCCGCGCGGGTGAGTTCGGCATTGAAATCCGCGGTCGACGCAAACCGATACCGTTGCGCTCCGTTCGAGTGTGCGCGGACTTGATCAGCCTCAACCTGAAACGCCGCTTCGAACCCCTCGCCCAGCACGGTGACCGCCTCCGAATAGTATTCCAATGAGCTCCGCGCGATAGGTCCGCCTCTGCCGAGGAAAAACTGCCGATACAATTCTATTGTTTCTCGGCACCTGGCTCGGATCGGCTCGTCAACGACTCCCCCATTGGCCTCAAGCGCGTATCGCACCAGGTGCATGTTGTCGCGAACCAGGAAATGCTTCTGGAGAATGCGATCGGGGTACCTCTCTTGATCCAGCTTCGTCAGCGGCCAATTGCGAAGGAACTTGCTGCGCCGCGTTCGTTCGTCGAGATACCCCACGTGGGCAACATGAACGTCGTTGAGCGCAATATTGGGTCCCGGACCCAGGTTGACGGCAAGCTCAGGGTGCTCGTGAATGGCGCCCCAGAAGCGAACAGACTGCCCCTTGTAGTCCGCCCTTCGAAAGATGCGCACCGGAAGGTCTCGCGATGGAGGGGCGTCACACGCAAAGTGGTGTTGGCGCAACGCATACCCGTGATAGCAGTTCGAGCGAAGGTATTTTTCAAGCACCTCACCACCGATGAGTTTCTCATCGGTGTCGATCCAGAGGCAAAAGTCACACCTGCTCGCATCCACGGTTAGGTTTCGCGTCTGATCGAAGCCAACCTTCCGAGGGTCCACGCCGGCAATGACTCTCACGCCGTACTGGTCCGCGATCCGACGTGCTTCGGGGGACATCCCGCAATCCGCCAGGACTATTTCGTCAACGACGGTGCCGAGGGAACGAAGGCTCCAGTGAAGGGTCTCTTCAGCGTTGGGGCCTGCAATGATCGCGGCCGTCACGCTGTGCCGCGGGCGTTGAAGCCACAGGTGCCGATCGAGGTCGATGGGCCTCGCTGGCGCGGGATCCACTGTGTAGGTCACGACCCACCAACCTTGCGGTTCCCCCGTCAGTGGATTTTCGCCAGCGTGCGTTGACTCGATCGTCAGGTCGAGCTTGTGCCCGATCATCTCGCGCAGATCGTGCGCGTCAAAATGCCAAACGTGACATCGGTGCGGATACGTCTTGTAGGACGTAAACTCCCAAGGTCCGTAGGGAACCGTAATGTACACTTTGCCCCCCGGACGAACCTGGCTCTCGACCGATGCCAGGACCTTCCAGGGTTCAGGTACGTGCTCCAGGATCTCTTGGACGATGGCGCAATCGTAGCGAGCCAAGCCGCCTTCTGGTCCGGCGGTCGGCAGGGCGTCCGCCGTACAGACCGAGAAGCTGGTTCGGTCCGCCACGGCAAGGTTCTGGGCCCACCGGCTTGCCATGTCGATCGAAAAGCGATCGATATCGACGCCATGCACGCGGAGATGACTCAGGTTCTGGGCAAGCCCAATCGCGTACGCGCCGTGGGCGCAGCCATAATCCAAAACGGACGTGATCACATCGGCGCGCTCCGAAAGCCACTGATGTAGGAGCGTGAAGCGAAGCTCTTCGGGCGCGTCGTAGACATGGTCACTGTGACCAGCTCCAATCTTCTCGTACTGAAGGCGATACCCCTCTGGCTCCTCCATGAAGTGCCAGGGCGCCAGCAAGGCCCGCAAGTCCTCCAGTTCCGGCACGGAGACCGTCGGCTGGCTCCGGGCCTCCTCCCGCGCGAGCACTTCCTTCGCGCAAACGATGTCCGACGTCCGCCAGAAATGTCGAACCAGTCTGGCGGGGGACCTGTTGCCCGATCGGATGAGCCGCTCGAACTGCTCGAGCCAGTCGCGACAAACGTCCGACCAGTCGAGCGACCGCGCCCTGTCGCGACCCAGGGCGCTCGCCATCTCCCAAGCCCCGTCGTCCCGGATCAGCCGGTCCAGTGCGCCCACGAACCCATCAACGGAGTCTGCTTGCCATTTTCCGCACCGGGGCGCGTCGAGGAGCACACCGGCACCTGGAGCAAGCGTTTCGGGCAGGGCCCCGGTGGCTGTGCTCACCATCGGAAGACCTGCGGCTTGGCACTCCATGGCGGTGATGCAGGACACTTCGCGAAACCCCGCGAACTCGGGTGAAGGCGTCGGGTAGACGCAGGCGCCAGCCGAGAAATAGAGGCGATAGAGATCGCGCTTGGCGAGGTGACCCACGCGAACCACCCGATCGCCCAAGCGATCCGCGAGCGCTTCGCAAGTCGCGTAGAACGTCTGCCACTCTGGCGCGCGATTGCCGTACCCGGCGATGTACAGCTTCAAGTCGGGGTTCCGTGCGAGCGCAGCGGGCATTACGTCGCGCAGGAGGACATCCAGGCCGCGCTCGGGGCGTGACGCGAAAACCAACCGATTCCTGTCACGACGGATGCCCTCCTTCTCGACCTCGGAAAAGAGTTCAAGGTCGACCCCATTTCGAGAAACCCAGACGGCGTCGGCATCCAGCTCGTGAACCTGCTCGTACTGCCGCTTCATGAACTCCGACAACACGATGACGCGGTCCACGTTCCAGAGCGCGGAGCGAAACGAATCTCGATTTCGTCCAACGGCAAGGTCGTGGCACCAGAGAAGGTTCAGACGCGCGTTGATGCGCTGCGCGAAAGCGTCCGTCATTCGTTGGACGATGCAGACATCGTGCAGCGTCGTTCCTGCGTAGGAAGACCATTGCTGAGCGGGGGAGTACCGCACCCCCTCCGGATCGCTCGAATCAGCCGAAGTGTTGCAAAACACTCTGACCCGAGCGCCTAGCCTCGACAGACCCTTCGCGACGTAGAGTGCGGCGCTTTCGGCACCGCCCAAACTCTTCGTACCAAGCGTCTCTCCATCGAACGGAATCCCTGGAACGAGAAGCGAAACATCGAAGCGATTGAAGCCGCGGGACACGCGTCCACGGTATGTCGCTGAGCGACGCTCCTCAAGGAGTAAGGAAAGCAGGAAGGAGCGCCGCGGGAGTTTCGGCGCCGAAACGTTTTTCGGTTTCAGAATTCAGAGACACATCGCGTGCGCGTCGAGCTGCCTTCGGGGTTTCCGTTTCGCAGACGAAACCCTAAGAAACTGTTTTTTGTTTCGCGCCGAGTCTATCCGGGCGCGTGCGACTTGGTGTACCGATACGGTTGTCGCTCACGGTAGGAGATCGGCATGGCGGCGAATATTCTGCCCGTGATTCCCAAGCGCGTTATTGATTTCGGCGGAATCGCTACGGGAACACAGACCGTCGTCCTAGCGGAACGGTTGCCCGTCCCGTTCTGGCGAGAGGTGACGATGGTCGTCCGCGTCCACAGCCACACCTTGGCCAGCGCCTCGAACTCCATCCAGATCCAGGCAAAGCCGGAAAGCTGGACGGAGGAAGACCCCGGGATGGTGTTCCTGACGACTGGGGGGGCGGGGAATACAATCACCATTGCGAACACCACACCGAGCCCTGCGCTGTTCGAGACCGCGCTTCAAATGCTGGGTTCGGGTGGCATCGTCGAGTTGGTCCGGGTGGACGCGATCGGAACTCGCGGCGCCGCCGGACCGATGAGCGCCATCATCAGCGTCGGGTTTTCGCCCAAGAGCGCCTAAGATCGGGTCAGGAACGCGGAGGAAAGAGAGAAAAATGGCTGGAATCGTCCTACGAGTCATCCCCAAGCGAACGCTCGACTTCACGTCGGTCTCGAGCGGGACAGGTCAAGCAGAGGAGATTGTCCTCGCCCAAGGCATCGACGTGTCGGCGTGGCGCGAGGTATCGCTCATGGTCCGAGCGCACTCGAATGCGATCACCGCCACCGTCGGGACGATCGACATCTACGCCTACCTGGAAGGGCGAACAGCGGAAGACCCGGGGATCTTGTTCGCCTCGACGGCCCCAGTGGGCACTGTCGTCTCGCTCTCCAGCGTCAATAGTGCACCCTACTACCAGGTCGCCAGTCTGGGCCCGAACGTAGGGGCCTTGATCAAGATCGCAGCAAAGGGGACGCGCACTGCTTCCAGTGGCGCCAACACTATCAGGGCCGACATCAGCATCGATCTGTCGTGCAAGAGTGCCTAACGGGGTGCGCATATGGCCGGACTCCGACTGCGTCTCCTTCCTAAGCGCGCGTTCGATTTTGGGAAACTGACCGTCGGGTCTACCCAAACGTTCGTCCTCGCGGAACGTGTCGATGTATCCCAATACGTCGACCTCATGGTAGCCTTGCGCGTTCACGCGCTGGATCTGACGGGGGGAACGATCTCGTTCAGGGTCTTCGGCGACGGCTTCAGCCAGGACGATCCATCGCTGAGCTTTCGAACGGCGTCAGAGCTGTTCACCGGCGCGTCGCTATCTGCCGCAGGGATTCTCCATACATTTGGGGGGGCGGCATCCGGCGCGTTCGCCGCGCTGGTGGTGACCGCAAATCGCACGTCCGCAGCCGCCTTGTCGGCCACCGTGAGCATGGATTGGGTGCTCCGATGTCCGGACGAAAACTAAGATGCACCCGAACACTCGAGGAGCCTAGAATCGCGTGGCAGGCACTGTCCTTCGGGCGACTCCGAAGCGCCTCGTCAATTTCTCGACGCTCGCGACGGGTGCGCAACAGGAGCTCGTGCTCACGGACCGAGTTCCTGTCGTTGATTGGCGCGAGCTCACGATGATTGTTCAGGTCTACAGTTCCCAAATTCCATCGGGGGCCGCAATATCGATCCGCGCCTACCCACAGAGCGTGAGTGCCGACGATCCGGGACTCTTTTTTATCGATGCGCGCTCGCCATGGGAGATCTCGCTGCCATCCACGACGCCCGCATGCCTTTCAGTGCCGATTGCCAGCACTTCTGTGGGCGCGCTGCTCCGGATCACTGCGCGCGGCTCTCGCGGAGCGGCCGCTGGGGCCATCACCGCAGGGGTAAGTGTCTGCATCGCAGGAAAGGACGGCTAGCATCGTGGCGGGAATGATCGTGCCGGTCCTGTCGATGCAGCTACTGGATTTCAGTTTTCTGCCCGACTCGTTCGACTTCGATCTCCCTCTGAGAACAAGAATCGACTGCGTAGCGTGGCGTGTGCCATCGGTGGCCGTACGGCTGTCCTCGGTAAGCATCGTGTCTGGCGCGACTATCTCGATAGGCGTGATGCTTGAAGGGCCAACGGCCGACGACCCGGGAGCGACGTTCGTGGACACGTTCCACCCGCAGGTAGACTTCAACTCAACGAGTCTGGCGCCGGGGTTTTGGGTGGTAAGCAGTCTAGCCGACGTAGGCAGTGCGATTCGCGTCGTCGCACGCGGCATTCGAGGCCTGACCCCCGGCCCAATTCAGGCCGTCGTGAGCATCGACGTCATTCTCAAGAACGGCTAGGAAGGAGCTCGCGAAGCTGTGGCCGGCAAGATCGTCAACATCATCGAAAAAACCAACTACAATTTCGATCAGGTCGGCACCCCCACCCAGCTGGCGACTGCGTTTCTACCGGTCGGTTACCGGATTCGAACGCTTGAATACACCCAGGCGACACTTGTTCTCCGCATCCATGACGGGAGCATCGATTCCGGTTCGCTCCAATTCGGCCTCTATCCGGACGGGTACCTGGACGCTACCACCTACTTCCTCGGCATCACCCCGTTGCACTTCCAGACGATCACGTCGAGTACCGCTATCCCAAGTGCACTCATTGGTGGCACCTCTGCTTGGTATTCCGAATACCTATCTGTCGGACTACTCGCAACCACCCCAGCCGCGCCGAACTTGAGGGCCACGGTCAGCGTGGACGTGTGCCTACGGAATGCGGATGAAACGGTGATCGCGGAGCCGCCCCCCGTCCTGTTCGCAACGCTTCCGGAGCGGCTGCGCACTCGAAACCCCCGCCTCAACGAGCTCGCCAAAGTCTTCAAGAGTCTCGGTCTCGACGTGAACTCGGTCGAGTTTTCCGTCAAGGACCTCCCAGAAGGCTTTGCGGCCCAGGCTCAGTCAGGACGCGAGATTGCGTTAAGTCCCAAGCTGTTGGCGAGCCGCTCGCCTGACGACGTGATGGCCGTCATTGCTCACGAGCTGACGCATATCCGACAAATTCGAAGCTTGGGGTTCGAGAAGGCCGCGGCTCGCGCAGCGAGTGAGCAACGCAGCCACGGAAAATCCGGGATGCGGGTCGTTCCCTCCGAGCTCCGCGACATGCGGATAAGAGACATCGACCCCGTCGACAAGCGCTTCACGCTCGAGCAGCTCGGCAGCCGCGTCGCGGACGCGGTTCGTGAGTCCACCGGCGCACAAGCAAGCTCGTCGCGTCGCCCGCGAAGCGACTGAAACGCCGGAAAGCGGCCGTTCGCGAGCCAGCGGGGAGCCAGACACGGTCGGGTCCCTCGCCATCGCCCGGGGGGTGCGCCGCAGAAGCTTGCCGTGGCGGCGGCATGGTCCGTCCGCATCGGAAGCAAGGAAACTGCTCGGGCGACGTTCTCGGAAATCAGAGCGTCGCTGGGTGGGCAACCAGGGTGCCCCCATGGCATTTCTGACGATCGTGAGCGTGCACTGTGCCGGCCACGAAAGTCAGGCTACACTAGCTTCCGGTGATTCTATGGTGGCTCGTTCTGGGACAGTCTCGCTTGCTGTCGTCCTCGCCGTGATTGGAGGATGTTCGCCAAAGTCGACAGCGGGCGGTAGTGGGGGCGCGAGTGGAGTCGGCGGTGGCTCTGGAAGTGCTGGAGGTTCTGCAACCGGCGGAAGTTCTGCGACCGGTGGAACGAGCACCGATGCCGGCGCCGCCGGGATTGATGACGGCGGTGAGACGAGCTCGGGGGGAACCGCGGGAGTGGGCGGCAGCGGGGGCGGCAGGGCCGGCAGCAGCAGTGGAGGCGGCGGCAGCGGCAGCAGCGGCAGCAGCGGCAGCAGCGGCAGCAGCGGCAGCGGCGGCAGCAGCGGCAGCAGCGGCAGCAGCGGCAGCAGCGGCAGCAGCGGCAGCGGCGGCAGCAGCGGCAGCGGCGGTAGCAGCGGGATGGGTGGTTCGAGTGCTTGCGGAGATGGGGTTGTGGAAAGCGAGGAGCGCTGCGACGACGGCAACGCTGAAAGCGGCGACGGCTGCAACGGAACGTGTCGCATCGAGAGCGGCTGGACGTGCGACCAAGGTGAGCCGACCAATTGCGACGAGATCTGCGGCGACGGGCGTCTGGTCGGAAGAGAAGCCGAGGTGGGAGGGTGCGACGACGATAACTCGGCCCACACTGACGGATGCAGTGGGGGCTGTCGCACGGAGCCGGGTTGGGAGTGTTCCGGGGAGCCCTCCGTGTGCGTGGTGGTCGATGACTGCGAGCCGCAACCCTGCCAGCATGGAGGCCTATGCACGGACGAGGTGGACGGCTACTCCTGCGACTGTACGGGAACCGGGTACACTGGTAGCAGCTGCGAGACCAACGTGGACGATTGCGAAGCGAACCCTTGTCAAAACGGTGGCGTGTGCACGGACGCGGTGAACGGCTACTCCTGCGATTGCTCGGGGACGAACCACATCGGCACCAATTGCGAGAATCCGACTTCGTGCGCTGGCTTGGCCCCCACCTGTGGCCGGAACAGTGACGAGGATTGCTGTGCGTCCGGCGTGGTCCCGGGCGGAACGTTCAACAGGTATAACGACGCCAACTACCCGGCCACCGTGTCGACTTTCCGGCTCGATCTGTACGAGGTGACGGTTGGTCGGTTCAGGAAGTTCGTGGCCGCGTACCAGTCAGGGTGGCGTCCGAGCGCCGGGAGCGGAAGGAACCCAAACAACAGTGCAGATCCTGGATGGGAGAGCACGTGGGACGCGAATCTCCCGGCGGATGCCGCGACGCTCACGGGGCCGAATGGGCTTCAGTGCGGGCCGTCGTCGTTCCAGACTTGGACTCCGACCCCCCTTGACGATCTGAGCGAGAGCAAGCCCCAGAATTGCCTGAACTGGTTCACGGCCCAAGCGTTCTGCATCTGGGATGGTGGGCGCCTGCCGACAGACGCAGAGTGGCACCTGGCGGCGGCGGGCGGGAGCGAGCAACGGGCCTATGCCTGGGGCTCGACGGAGCCTGGACCTAACGCTGATCTCGCGGTGTACGACTGCTACTACAACAACGCGAATGGCTGCACCGGTGTCGCCAATGTCGCACCCGTTGGAATCGTGAGCGCCGGCTACGCGCGTTGGGGCCAGGCGGAAATGACGGGTAACATGATGGAGTGGGTGCAGGACTGGGATGCTCCCTTGCCGCCTTCCTGCGTCGACTGTGCCACTTTGGCCCCCGGCACCCAGCGGGTGCTGCGTGGTGGCGCCTTCCTCTTGCCTCTCTCGTACCTTCCCAACACGTATCATGGGTTCACCGGTCCAAACAATCGTGGCATGTTCGGGTCACGATGCGCCAGAGCACCGTGACCCGTCCTCCCGGGTGAGAGCCGTAACTCGCCGTCGTCACAAGACCGTGACGCGAGAAGACCGCTCACTTCGAGTCGGAGGCTTGGTAGCGCAGCAGCGAGCGTCCCGGAGGGTCAACGCCTACCGTCTTGGCTAGTGCGACGCGCAAAGGCAACAGACCACTCACCGTCTCGACGATGGGGGTCTCTGTTGCGACTCCCGAGAAGTTCTGAGTATCGGGGGTTCCGATCAGGATGCACGGCAACCCGTAGCTCTCGAGCTCTTGGGCAAGGGCCGAGCCGTCGCCGTCAGTCTGGACCACGTCGATGACGGCGCACGCGGGTTGAAGGGCGGTGCGCGTTCGAGCCTCCGAACAGGAATTCGCGAGGCAGGTGCTGTATCCGTGGGCTCGTAGCTCGCGTTGCACGCGGAGCCCGTAGGGTCGCGACGGATGCACCAAGAGAATGCGTGTCATAGGACGATTCGAAGCCGCCGCTTCCAGGTTCCGACGGACAACCGCAAGCTCTTGCTCGATCCTGGTGCACGCATCGAGGAGCTCACGAGCCGTCGGGGGTGCAAGACCGAGAAGCGCATCCGCACCATCGAAGGCGTCGTCGGTTGCAAGAGTTCGGCGCAGCGTCTTGACGACTGGCGGTGTCCTTGGACGACCGGTTCGGGGCGCCTGCGTTGAAGCGCGAGCAACCTCGCGCTGAAGTCTTCGAATCGTCCAGCGTTCCGCGGAGGCTTGAGTAAGCAGCCGCCTCTGGTCTTCAGGCTGAAGGGGAAGGACGGAAACGATGTGCGTCAGCGTAAGCTGCGGGCAGTCGAGCACGAATGAGTGCTGGTTGCAGAGCTCGTAGACTCTGAGTGATAGGTACAGTTTGGTGTGGCTTATTGGGAGGTTGGGGTGACGCTCCAGTCTCAAGTAGTTTGGGTCGCGCCGACCACCGTTGCGCCAACCGTTGGGATCGCCACCAAACAACGCGTCAACGATGCTTTTCCCGATGGCGACCAACGCCTCGAGATGCCCTGCGTTCTTGCTTCTTCCGAGGTCGCCAAGAAGCTGCTCCAGCGCGTCAGCACGCGGGGTGACGGGCGTGCTTGCTAGAATCCCTGTGGCGCGCATCGCCTGGCGTCGACCCTTCGGCGTGGAGGCTTCGGCAAGGAGGCGGACATGCGCTACGGCAGGCCGCCCCATTCCGATTGGGCGTATGCCCGAAAGCTTGCAAAGTCTGCGGGTGTTCTCGCTCCCGCCATGATCACGACCTCCGACAGGAGTCCGTTGAGAAACATATCGGGCCCCGTCGTTCCCGCGCCCACCTTCATGCTGTTGCACGTGATGACTCCCACGTCCAGGGTGGCTGACTCGGGCGCATTCCCATCCACGTAGAAAGTGCAGGACGCGCCGTTTCGTACCCACCCGACGACGTGTCCACTGCTCGTACCCAGGCTCACGGTCGAATCCTTGAAGACTTCTGCCCCCGTGTTGTCGGTACACTGGAGGCGTATGATCGGGCCACCGTTCGCGATGCGCGCCCGAATGCGTGCGGTGACTCCTGAGTCCCACGTGACGACGCCACCGTCCACGTCAGCGTTCAGCTTGAGCACGGCGAACACCGAGAGGCTCGCGTCATCTCCATTGAACGCATCGGCCAAACCCGCTGCCGTGCTTTCAAGGAAGTCGTTGGCGCCGTCGAAGGACAACGCGGGCTTGTTGCCGTTCCACCCCGTCGGGCTGTAGGTCGGTTGGAGCGAGCCGGTTCCCTGTGAGGTCGTGTAGCCGTGTCCGGAGCGATCTGCCCAAGCACTGACAGCACCCCCGCTTTCCGTTATGTACGCAGCGCTGGCATGATACCAGGCGAGGGGCGTCAGTACGGAAGGCGTCCAAGCGCGAGCAACGCCGCTCTTTACAGAAAGATCGATGCTGACGTCGGCCTTTAGTGTGTTGGGGCCGCTCAAGGACGACGTTCGAGTGCCCTTGGCGGCTATTCGAAGCACGGGACCGACGTTGAGGTCCACGTTGGCAACGGTGAACGACGGCGCCGGTGTCGCATTGTTGATCGTCACCGTGCCGAGGGGCACCGCTGACGCGAACAGGATACCGGGATCCTCGAGGGTGCGGCCATCGGCCACCGCGAAGATGTCGATTCTGCCAACGTCGCCGCCGAACGCCTTGGAGTGTGTCCGGACCATCAAGGACACCTCGCCCCATTCGGAGACGTCAACGCCGTCCATCAACACTATCTCACGGGCTTGGCCGCTTTGGACCGACGTGAAGTCCAGTGTGCGCTTGGGAATCAGCCCGATCTGTCGTCCAGCCATTTCATCTATCTCCCTGTGGCCTCACCCGTCGGACATGGGTCGCCACCCAACTGTTCGACCCGAGACGTCGCGCGGTAAGGAAACTACATGCCTCGCCCTCCCCGCGGAACTGGGGGCAACCCTGGGTCCGTCGTCTCGGGCCGTTCGGCTAACGCTTGCCCAGCGCGGCAAGCGCCAGCCCGAGGCGGGACTTCTCCCCCGTTTTCCGAAGCATGTTCCCCACGTGAAACTCCACCGTCTTGACCGAGCAACCCAGCTGCGCCGCGATCTGCTCGTTCGACGCGCGATCGAGGATGCCCGTCAGGACGACCTGCTCGCGGCGAGTTAGTGGGACACCATCGATTCCCGTTTCACCGTCACTTGCCATCGCCTTGCTCCCGATAATCAAGACCACGCGCCCCGCGTGGACACCAGCAGGAGACTCTGTTGTGCCCCCAGCCGTCACCCCAACCATATCAAGTCCGCTGCGACGAAACACCTCGGGGTGTCCCTAGGTTCCCCCCGAATCGATGGACTCCTGAGAGCTGCTCGGTCGGGAGTGTCTCGGCTGTTTCGAATGCAAGTCGCCGGTGCGCGGAGTGACGCGAAAGTGAAATCGTGTCGCTCCACCGCAACAATTCTTGCAGCCGACGAGCTACGGGGGCCCCGTTTTCCCCTGGACGGGACACCCCAGAGACCCGCTCCAGGCGCGCCCTGAACGCCTGGAATCCGAGCGTTCGTCGACTGCTCGTCAGAACGAATACTTGAAGCGCAGCCGGCCGGCGGTCATCGCGCTTTGCGTCAGACGGAAGGTGAGGGGAGCACCGACGACGCTCGTGCGCTGGTAGTTGTCGAGCTCGGCGCGCGAGACCACGAACTTGATGATGGTATCGTTGAAGCCGAGGGGGAACGCTGCGTAGATGGCGCCCTGGGTGTGCACCTGATAGTCGTCCGTCTCCTGGATGCGCTCGGTGCGGTGCGCTCCGATGCCGAGGATCAAGGAGCGCTTCAAGAGGAGCTTCCCCGGGTCGACCTCGAAGTAGCCGCCGAAGCTCGTGATCTCCGCCGTGTCCTCCGGTGAACGCGCCGAGTGCTCCGGGTCGTTCGCGCCGGAATTCGGCTCGTGCTTCATGTCGTAGCCACGCGCGCCGCTGCCGCTCACCTCGACCGGCCCCACCTTGGCGATCAGCCCTCCGCCGACACCCTTGTTGTCTGCGAAATTGCAGTCGGTGCAGTGGTTGTAGTCGCCGGTGTTCGGGTCGAGCGTCGCGGTCTTGAGCGCGGGTTTGGAGGCGCGGTACTCGGCGCCGGCTGACGCGCGGATGAGCACCAGCTTGGTGTCCTTCCAGGTGGGGCCGAAGCCGCGGTGAAAGTCGACCGCCAGCCTGCCGCCGACGGCGTTGTCGTTGCCGCTGTTCACCTGTCCGTACACCCCCGCGAGCTCGACGCCGACCGAGCGGTGGGGATAGTAGTGGATCGCCGCGCGGCCCGCGCTCTCATGGTCGATCGGGAACGGAGCGTTCCGCATGTAGATGTAGTTCACCTCGTAGGTGTGGACGCCGCACACTTCCGGATTGACTTGCGCGCCGCACTCCTCGAGCGTGTAGAGGTCGAAGCCGAGCCCCTTGTGGTACACGCGCCAGGTCATGAAGCGGCCGACCTGGAAATCCCAGTTGGTGAAGGGCTTGCCGGTGTGGCCGACCTTGCCGAACACGTCGTCGACGTTGATCTGGTAGTCGTCCTCCATCTCGCGTAACCAGCCGACGACTTGGCCGACCGCTTCGACGAAGTAGCCGCTCTTGCCGAATTCGTGGTGCAGGTGCGCACCGAGCACGAAGCGCCCGCGCAGGTCGAGAAATTGCCGCTCGGGCGTGGTGTCTAGATCGCGAAAACCGTAGTCCGCGTAGCCGAGGTCGAGCTCTAGGCCGCCGTGAAGGGCGATCCCGGCCGCGCCGAGCTGCCCGTCCCAGCAGCTGGGATCCACGAACTCGGGGTGATCGCCTTGATGAACGTCGCGTCCTCCGCAACGCCGAGCTCCGGGCGCGGTTTCAATCTGGGCGTTCGGATCCCCCATCTCCTCTGCCAACCCCGAAGCTTCTCCCGACAACCCGGCGTCGGTGCTGGCGCTCGCGCTCGCACCGGCCGTCGCGCTCGAGTCCGTGGCGGCTGGTGCCGATGGTTCGGCGGTCGTGCTCGGCGTTGAAGTGCTGGCGTCGGTCGTGCTCGACGTCGGTGCTGCGGGATCCGTCTTGGCAGGAGCCGCGGGATCCGCTTTGGCAGGGGCTGCACTGTCCGACTTGGCCGGCGCTGAAGCGTCTGACTTGGCCGGCGCCGCGGCATCCGACTTGCTGGTTCCTGACGGTGCCTTCGGATCCGGGTCCGCCGCCGCGGCTACGCGCGGCAAGGAAATCATGACGCCCGCGGCGACGGCGATCGACCAACCAAAACTCGGGATGAAGGTGCGGTTCACTGGCGCTTCCTCGCTGAGAGTCGGCGTCGTCTCTAACCCGAGTTCAGTTCAGCGTGAAGGGAGCAGAAAGGAGCTTTCCCGGATCCGAGCTCGGCCCGACGAAGACCGTGTGCATCCCCGGATCGAACTCCCAGCCGTTCGTACCCCAGTGAGTGAGATCTTTCGCGTTGACCGAGAGCTGGACTTGCTTCGTCTCGCCCGGTTCCAGGTGAACGCGGGTGAACGCCTTGAGCTCGCGGGGAGGCGGTGGGTGCATGCGCGTCGTGTTCGGGGGGAAGCCGATGTAGAGCTGAACGACCTCGTCACCAGCCAAGCCGCCGCTGTTGGTCACCGTCACCTGCGTGGTGAGCCGGCCCTGCTGGCTGATGCCGTTCGTGCAGAGCACCTGCAGGTCTGAGTAGTCGTAGGACGTGTAGCTCTCGCCGAAACCGAAGAAGAACAGCGGGTCTGTAATCCTTCGGTAACCGTGGAGGTAGTCGAAGGTGACGCTCGACGTGTTGTTGCCGAACGTGCCGTAGTCAGCCTCGTTGCGTGCGACCGTGAACGGCAGTTTGGCCGAGAAGTTGATCTTGCCGAGCAGGAGCTTGGCGACCGCCGTGCCGCCCTCTTGCCCCGGATAGAACGGTTGCACGATCGCGCGCGCGTTCGCCATCCACCCGTCCGAATCGACCACCGGGCCGCCCACCGCGAGCAGCACGATCACGTTCGGGTTGACCGCGGCGACCTGGTTGATGAAGGCCGCCGGCTTGGTCGACCAATGCCCGGGGTGCGGGCCGCTGATGTCGAGATCGTCGCGGTCGCCGCCGTTGCTGTACGCCTCGCCTTCGTCTTCGTGCGCCATCGTGACCGGGATCACGACGATGTCGGCGTTGCCCGCGTCCCCGACCGTGTTGCTCGAGGTCACGGTCACGCCCGTCGCCTCGGCCATCAGGCCCTGAACGTACGAAACGGCGCGCGGAGGCGCATTGTTGCTGCTCCCGCGGTCGCCGAGGCCGTGTGCCCCGCTCGACGTGTCGGTGCGCGGCAGGTTCGCGTCGGGCCCCATCACGATGATGCTGGCGACGGTCGCGGTGCCGATCGAGGCGCCGGCTTTCATCACCGTTCTACCGAGCGGCAGGATGCCGTCGTTCTTCAGGAGCACGCTGCCTTCCTCCGCTGTCTGGAGGGCAATCGCCTGGTGGGAGACGCCGTCCACCATGCCGGTGTTCACGATGTTCACGTCGTGCGCGGTGTCCCGCTGGGCGATGTACGCATCCGAGAGCTGGCCGAAGCTCGCCCTCACGTCGAGGATGCGCTTGGCCGCGCGGTCGATGTCCGCCGAGTGCGTGCTCGTGCTCAGCGTTGCGAAACCTTCGGCCTGCGGCATCTCGCAGTCGAGGCCGGCGCCGATCGACGCCGGGCCGGTACCCGACCCGGGGCCGTCACCCGTTGCCCACCAGTCGGAGACGACGAAGCCCTTCCAGCCCCAATCGGTACGCAGGATTTCGGTGAGCAAGTACGGGTTTTCCGAGCACACCTGTCCGGTGGCGCTCGTGCCCGAAACCGTGAGCTTGTTGTAGGCCGCCATGATGCTCGCCGGGTCGGCCTTTTCCACGATCATCTGGAACGCGCGCGTGTAGTTCTCGCGCAGCGTCTGTTCGTCGACGATGGCGTTCACGGCGCCCGGCGTGTTGCCGCCGCCGCGATTTTCGTCGGTGTTGTTGCCGGCAAAATGCTTCGGACACGCGGGCATCCCGGCGCCGTCTTGCTGCATGCCGAGGACGAAGGCGGTGCCCATCTCGCCCTGCAGCACCGGATCTTCGCCGTACGTCTCCTGAGCGCGCGCCCAGCGCGGGTGGCGCAGGATGTTGATCGTCGGCGCGAGCAGGATGTCGCTCCTGAGCGCGCGCAGCTCGTTCGCCATCAAGCGACCGACGCGGTACTCGAGCGCAACGTCGAAGCTTGCCGCGCGCGCCTCGGAAACGGCGACGGCCGTCGACTTTTCCGGCGTGGACTCCACGCTGCGTACACCGCGCGGTCCGTCCCGCATTCTGAAGTCCGGGATGTTGCGCGCCGGGACTCCGAAGGCGTCGAAACAATTGTAGGAGGGGCACGAATCCGGCCCGCTCAGGATCGCGAGCTTCTCGCTGCCCGACATCTGGCTGAAGCGGTTGGTCGAATCCGGATGGTCGGTGCGGATCACGACCTTGCGATCGTTTTGCGCCGGGTAGGATTCGCAGCTCGGATCATTCGTCACCACCATGCCGCCCGAGCCGCCCGTGGTGGCGCCGCTCGCACCCGCTGAACCACCGGTCGCACCGCCCACACCGCCGGTCGTGGCGCCGCCCGCGCCTGCTGCACCGCCGGTCACTCCGCCGGCACCGCCGGCTGACACGCCGCCAGTCGCCGACACGCCGCCAGTCGCCGACACGCCGCCAGTCGCGGAAGCACCGCCGCTCCCGCCTGTGGCACCGGTTCCACCCGTGCCCCCCGTCGGGTTCGACCCGCCGGTGCCACCATTCCCAGAATCGCCGTCGTCGATGGTTCCGCGTGGTGCGTTCGAGCACGCCGCGTACATCCCCAATGCAAGGACCGCGGTGGGGGTGACCCGCGTCCTCAAGTTAAGTTTCGAAGCTCTCATTCAGAGTAAAGTGCAGCCACATTTGCGTGGTGTCAAACCGCACCGATGCCGGCGATTCCTGGTGTAGGTATCTGTTATCACGAGAAAAAAACCGTCGCCCTAGAGTCGCGGCGGGGGTCCCGCCGCTTCAGTGTTGAGGTAGACCCGCGTGGGATACTTTAACGGATCGGTGGGGTTCCCAACCGAACTGTAGACGGCTCTGCCCGGTGCAAAAGCTCAGCATAACTGCCCTACTGCTCCTTTCCGCGGCGGCCGCCTCCGGCTGCGGCGACAAGACGGGTTCTCCCTCATTGTCCGGTGCGGGTGCTTCCGGTCTTTCGACGGGTGGAGGCACGAGCGGGGGTGCAGGTGGGACGGCGGGAGCAAGCGGCGGCACGCCGTCGCTTGGCGGAAGCGCTGGCGCAGGCGGAGCATCGCTCGGCGGAAGTAGCGGTGCGAGCGCGGGCGGGAGCGGTGGCGCGAGCGGAGCAGGAGCGAGCGCAGGGCAGGGTGGCGTGTCCGGTGGCACGGGCGGCACGTCGGGCTCCGGTGCCGAAGCTGGACTCGGCGGCATGACGATGACGGGCGACGTGCCGCCGCTCACGATCGGCGACGGCACCTTGAAGCTCGAGGTGTGCTCGGACGACGTGATCCGCGTGCTTTACGCGACCGATACCGCGTTCTTCACGAGGACGAGCCTCGCCGCGGCACCCAAGCGGTGCGATGCAGCGACGCCGTGGGAGCTCGTCGACGAGGGCGGCACGCGATTTCTCCGCACGACGCGCGTCGAACTTCGCATCGACATCGCGACGGGGCACATTGCTTTTCACGATCGTTCGGGGAACCTGATCGTCGCCGAAAAGGCAGGTGGCGGGCGCACGCTCGAGCCCGCGACGATCCAGGGCGACATGACGAACCACGTGCGCCAGGAGTGGGAACCGAACGACGGCGAGGCGCTCTACGGGCTCGGCAACTACCAGCTCGGTTTGCTCGACATCAAGGGCTACGACATCGAGCTCTCGCAGTACAACACCAACGCCGTCGTGCCGACGCTCGTCTCGAGTCGCGGCTACGGCATCTTCTGGGACAACACCAGCTACACGCGCTTCGGCGACCTCCGCGCTTACGAGCCGGTCCCCGGCGTGATGCTCGACTCCGCCGGCAACGTGAACGGCGCCTCGAGTGGCAGCGTCAACGTCACCGTCCAGGTCACGCCGCCCGTCACCGGCGACTACCACTTCAAGACGTTCGCCTCCGGCGACGTGAAGCTCACCGTCGACGGCACGCTCGTCATCGATCACTACCGCCAGGGTTGGCTTCCGGACGAAGAGATCGCGCGCGTTCGGCTCACGGCGGGTGAACCCGTTTCCGTGCGCCTGCAATGGACGTCAGACATCGACGTGAACACGCTCTCCCTCTCGTGGAAGCCGCCGGCGGCGACAGCGGGAACGACCTCGCTGTGGTCGGACGTGGGCGACGGCATCGACTACTATTTCCTGTTCGGGCCCGAGCTCGACCGCGTCGTTTCGGGCTACCGCCGGGTGACGGGGCAAGCGTCGATGCTGCCGCGCTGGGCGTTCGGCTTATTCCAGAGCCGCGAGCGCTACTCCTCGGCCGCCGATCTCACCGATGCGGTCGAGGGCCATCGTTCCCGCGGCATCCCGCTCGACGTCATCGTGCAGGATTGGCAGTACTGGGCCGACCAGCAGTGGGGCTCGCATGCGTTCGACACCACGCGCTTCCCGAACCCGCAGGCCCTGGTCGACGAGCTCCACGATCAGAACGTGAAGTTCATGATCTCGGTCTGGCCCAAGTACTACACGAACACCGCGAACTACACCGAGCTCGAGCAGGCGGGCTTCATGTACCCGTACGACGACGGGGTGCTCGACTTTCTCGACCAGCCGTTCGCGTTCTACGACGCGTTCAATCCCGGCGCGCGCGCCATGGTCTGGGACCAACTCAATCAACGCCTGTTCGGTCTCGGTGTCGACGGCTGGTGGCTCGACGCGACCGAGCCGGAGGTGGTCGAAGGTCCCTACACGAGCCTTGCCGAGGGTCGCTCGCTCTACCAGACGCACATGCACCCGACTGCAGCCGGCTCGGGCTCGCGGGTGCTGAACGCCTACTCGCTCGTCAACAGCCAGGGCATCTACGAGGGGCAGCGCGGCGAGGCGCCCGATCAACGCGTGTTCATCCTCACCCGCTCGGCCTTCGGCGGGCAGCAGCGCTACGCGTCGGTGACGTGGTCGGGTGACATCACCTCGACGTGGACGGCCTTCAAGAAGCAGATCCCCGGCGGGCTCGGCTTCTCGCTGTCGGGGATCCCATACTGGACGGTCGACAGCGGCGGCTTCGCGGTGCCGGCGCGCTTTACGAACGGGCAGAACGCCGCGGAATGGCGCGAGCTCAACGCGCGCTGGTTCGAGTACGCAACGTTCTTGCCGCTTCTCCGCGTGCACGGGCAAGCGCCGGTTCGCGAGATGTGGGAGTTCGGCGGCGACACGAGCACGGCCTACCAGGCGATGCTGAAGTTCGATCGACTGCGGTACCGGCTTCTCCCTTACGTGTACTCGCTCGCTGGCGCGGCGACGCACCGCGACGGGACGATGCTGAGGCCGCTGGTGATGGATTTTCGGACCGATCCGGCGGCGCTCGACGTGCGCGACCAGTTCATGTTCGGCCCGGCATTCCTGGTCAGCCCGGTGACGGCGTACCAGGCCACCAGCCGCTCGGTGTACCTGCCGGCGACCGCAGGCGACTGGTACGACTTCTGGACCGGCGAGGCGATCGCCGGCGGCGCATCGATGACCGCGCCGGCTCCGCTCGACGAGATCCCGGTCCACGTGCGCGCCGGCTCGATCGTCCCGTTCGGCCCCGAGCTGATGCACACCGGCGAAAAAGCGCCTGATCCGATCACGCTCTACGTCTACGCCGGGGCGGACGGCGCCTTCGAGCTCTACGACGACGACGGCGCGACCTACGCCTACGAGGACGGAGCCTTTTCGCGCATCCCGATCACCTGGAACGACGCGGCGAGCACGTTGACGATCGGAACTCGCGAGGGCTCTTACGCCGGCATGCTCGCGACCCGCACGTTCGAGCTCGTGGTGGTGCGGAGCGGCAAGGCGGTCCCCTTCGACTTCGCTCCGATCGCCGATCGGACGGTGACGTACGACGGGACAGCGATCGACGTCATGGTGCCGTAGCGGTTAGTTCTCGGGCCGGCACCCGTTGATGCCACTCGGCGCGCCGGGCTGTTCGACACACTGGAGCACTTCGGGGCAATCGGCTTCGGTCTCACACAGGATGCAGAGCGGCAATGCGCCACAGTCGAAGCAGCAGTTTGCGCGGAACGGATCAGGCAGCTCGGCTTCCGTGACGCACTGGCCACCGAAGGTCGCCTGCGGATCATTTCCCCAGACGCAGTATTGATCGCTCGGGCAATCTTCCGGACCGTCGCACTCCGCGAAATGATCCGCGGCATCGGGCTCGCAGCCGTCAGTCGCGGCGGCGAACCCCGCCGGATCCTGGTCGGGGTTCGGCACGCAGATGACGCTCGATCCTCCGGAGTTCGTGCACCTGGTGCAGACCTCGCCGGGGTCGCAGCGCTCCGGGCTGTGGCAGACCAGTCCGTCAGGTTGCCGCATGCCGCCGCTTCCACCCGCACCGGCCTCACCGCTCGCGCCGCCGCCGGTGCCCCCGGTGCCCGAGCTCATGGCGCCTTCGCCGCCCGAGCTGCTTCCGCCGCTTCCTCCGGTGCCGCCCCCCGAAGTTCCGCCCGCAGCCGACGTGCCGGAGCTTCCGCCGGTTCCACCTTTTCCCGCGTTCCCGCCGGCTCCGCCTTTGCCCGCGCTCCCGCCGCTTGCGCCTGATGAGCCTGCCGAGCCCGACGCGCCTGCCGAGCCTGACGACCCGCCGGCCCCGCCCGTGGCGCCGCCGGTTCCGCCGGTTCCACCGGATGCGCCACTGCTTTGGCCAGCTGCATTGTTCGGTGTTCCGCCGTTCCCGCTCGATTCGCCGCAGCCGGCGATCAAGAGCGCAGCACAAGGAAGCACCAGCGCACGCGCGCGAGAGGACCAGCCGACGTGCCCCCGAGCTCCAAGCACCATGTCGTCAGAATAGCACTCCCAGGCCGTTTCGGACGCGACCGTCGAAGCTGTCGTTTCTGCCGCAACCGCCGCGAACTCCCCGGCCAAGCTCGAGCCGCGGGGCAATCTTCAGAGATACGGTGCGTCCGGCCCCGAGGCGAAGCTCTGCGTGATGGCGCTCGTCGAGAGCGGCGCGTTGTAGATGCGGAACTCGTCGAAGGAGCCGTTGAAGTAGGCGTCGGAAGTGTAGTTCGAGCGGCCGAGCCAGCAGTTGGTGGCGACGATGCTGGAGAGGACGGCGGTGTAGGCGGTCGTGCTGAGCTGGGCGCCGTCGACGTAGAGGCGAACTTGATTGGCGGTGTCGTCGACCACCAGAGCGAAGTGGCGAGGGCCGGCGGTGATCAGCGTTCCGTCGAGGCGGAAGCCGGTGGCGATCTCGTTGTTGGCTCCGGTGGTGGTTGCGGCGCTGCGGACCGGGCCGTCGGCGTTGGCGCGCGTCGTGAGAAAGATGTTGGAGCCGGTGGTGCCGGTGGAGGCGATGCCGAAGTCGAAAATGCGCTGCCATTCGGCTCGGTTGGTGCACCCCGAGGGCGCGCAGGTCGTCGACCAGGTGACCCAGGCTTCGAACGTGGCGTCGACGAGGCCGGTGAGGCACGCGGTCGGAAGCTGCACGTACTGCTTGTTTGCGTCGTTGGCCGGGGGCATGCCACCGCCGAGCGGCAAGACGCCGCCGCTCAACGCCACGCCCACGCCCATCGCCGTGCCGTCCGCCGTGCCCTTGGAATCCGTGATCGTCGTGCCGGTGCCGCTGAAGCTGTAGCGGTGAACGAGCGAGGCCTTCAGCGCGCCACAGTCGGCGTCGATGCCGACGACGCCGCAGCCGCATTCGCCCGGGGCGGTCTTCGCCGCGTCAGCCGGACAGCCGTCGGAGCAGTCGGCCGTGAGATCGGCGTCGGTGTCGGTGTCGGCGACACCGCAACCGCATTGGCCGGGGTCCGTCTTCATGTCGTCCGTCGGGCAGCAGTCGCCGCCGGGGCACGGATCGACGGCGCCGCCTTCGCCGCCTTCCGGCGATGACGTGCCCGCGGTGCCGCTCGTTCCGGTGCCGCTCGTTCCGGCAACACCGCCCGTGCCCGACACGCCTCCCTTGCCGCCGCTCGCGCCGCCGGCGCCTCCGCCTCCCACGCCCCCCTTGCCGCCCGCCCCCGAGCCGCCGGTGCCGCTGGTCGCTCCCGATGAACCGCCGCTCCCCGCGGCCACGCTGCCCGCCGTACCGCCCGAAGCGCCGCCACCGCCCGAGCCCTTGCCGCCGAGTCCGCCACTGGCGCCGCTCGAAGCCGCACCGCCCTGACCGTCGGGCCCCGTGAGCATGCTCGGCTCGTACACCGAGCAGGCCACCCAGCTCGTGAGCGAAAGCGCGAGCGCCGTCTTCGGCCACGTGATCTTCCGGCGCCCGCCGGCCGGGATCGGATCGCGCACTACCACAAAGTCATAGTGACGCTCGCGCCGGCCGATGCATCAGGAAACGTTCGTCCGGGCGCACAACTCCTGAGTCGAGGTGTGCGGATGTGGGCCCCCGAAACCTGCCCGCTACCCTCCGGTAAGACGCGCCTCCGCCAGGACGGCAACACGCTCGAGCTGGCAGCGGCGGGCCGCGGCTATCGCGCGCGTCCAGGCCGCACGCGCGCGACCCTCCCGGCCCCGGAGCCGCGCGACGTCACCGCGGCAGAGGAGCGCCCTAGGTTCCATGAAAGGGAACGCACGCGCCACGCGCTCGAGCGCACGGCAGGCTTTCTCGGCGTTTCGAAGGCGATCGCCGTCACGCCCACGATCACGGCGACAGAGCTCGACCCAGACATCGGTGACGGCCGCGTACGCTTCGCCGGACGCGCTCACCATCGGCAGACCGTTGCCGATCGTCGTGAGCGTGTCGGTGGCGACCCTTTCCGCGACCTCGGACGAACCTCGTTCGAGCTCGGCGAGCGCCAGGATACCGCCGACCCAGATCTGCTCGTCGCGGCCGAGCCCGTGAGCCAGTGAGCCGGCCGCCGTGAGCGCCTCGCACGCTTCGCTCGGGTTGCCGAGCGCGAGCTTCGCTTGCGCGTGAACGACGAGACTCCAGCAGCGGGTCTGCGGGTCGCCGCGTGATGCGGAGCGCTCCACGGCCCCCGCTTCGTCGAGGGCTCGGTCGAAGGCTCCGCGAAGTCCGTGGTTGTACGCGAGGATCGCCATCCCTTCCTCCCAGCGCCGCCGGTAGCCGAGCCGTTCGGCGATCGCGACCGCGTTCTTGACGCACGGTTCGCTCTCGTCCCAGCGGCCCATGCTCGCGAGCTCGACCCCGCGCAGGAGCGAAAGGTACGATTCCACCGCTGGATCGGGGTCCGCGCCGAGGGCGCGCTCGGCCCGTTGCAGGTACCTGCCCGCCATGCCGCGGAACGACGGCGCGAGCGACAGCGCGGCGAACGTGTTGGCGTAGGCGCTTGCGAGCTCCGGCGACGGACCAGCGCGCTCGGCGAGGTTCAGCGTCATCAACATCGCCTGGAGCAGGCCCAGTCGATCGGCCTCGAAGTAGTGCACCTGGAGCAGGTGGTCGTAGGCGCGTGCGGCGCTGAGCAACGCGCCGCGCTCGGGGGACGACTCGGTGCCGCGACCGAGGACCCGGTGGAGCACCTGGCGCAACGTCTCGCGGACGATCTGCGCTCCGATCCCCCAGGGCGACGAAGCAGCCGACCAACCGAGCAGCGACACGGCGTGGTAGAGGTGGCTCTTGCTCTCGGCGAGGCGGCCGAGACCCTGGAGCGCAGCGCCGGCCCTGGCCTGCCACCTTGCGCGGCGCTGATCGGAAACGTCGAGCCGTTCCCGCTCGGCCAGGGCGAGCGCTTGCCGGAAGGTTTGCGCCGCGTCGGCGTGCGCCGAGCGCGAAAGCTCGAATTCGCCCTTTTGTTCCAGGAAATAGGCGGCGCGCCGGAAGTTCTTGGCAAACTCGTGATGGCGCGCGAGGTCCGACGCGACCTCGCCGTCCGTTGCGCCACCCCACGCCGACTCGAGGGCTGCCGCCACCCGTCCATGGAGGCGGGTGCGGCGCTCGGGTGGGACGCTGTCGTACGCCGCCCGCCGCAGCGTGTCGTGGGAAAACGCGAGGGTCGCGTGCCTCGTTTCCACCAGCACGTGACGCGCGGCGAGCTCGCTCAGCAGTTCGGCCCAGTCGCGCTCCGACAGCGCCCGGTCGAGGAGGTGACGTTCGGCGATCGAGAGCAAGAGATCCGCGTCGACCTCGCGCCCGATCACCGCGGCGAGCCCGGTGAGGGCGCGGGCTTCGTCGGACAGCGCGGCGAGCCGCCGCTCGAGCAGAGCGCGCACGGTGTGCGGCAGGGCGATCGACGACGTGCCGAACGCTCGCTCGTCGCGGTACCATCGCCCCGCGGCGTCGCGGTAAAGGAGCCCGGCGTCGAGCGCGGTGCGCAGGTATTCGCCGGCCAGGAACGGGTTGCCCTCGGATGCCTCGGCGACGAACCGTGCCAGATCGCCGGGGGCTTCGGCGTCGCCCAGCATGTCGGCCACCATCAGCGAAATGTCGTCCGGACCGAGCCGCTCGAGCTCGACGTGGAGCGTGCGCGGCAGTTCGAGCAGGGCGTCGAGCCAGGGCCCGGCTTCCTCCGTGCGGTAGCTCGCGACCACGACCAGGCGACCTTCGGCGTGGGTGGCATCGTCACCGAGCCGCGAGAGCAACCCGAGCGACAGCCCGTCCACCCACTGAAGATCGTCGATCATGAGCAGCACGGGCGCACTCTCGGTGGCAAACGACAGGATCGTTTCCGAAAGTGCCGCCAGCATCCGCTCGAGCGCCGCCTGCACCGGGAGATCCGGCGGATCCGAGCCCGGGTGGCCGAGCTCCGCGAACGCGGGTTCGATCGTCGCGAGCAGGCGTCGCCAGCGACCGACGATGCGTTCGGCGGCCTCGGGTCCCTTCACCCGACAGTGCTCGACGATGTGACGCAAGAGCGGCCGAAATGGGACGAGCGGGGGCGTTCGTTCGGGGGCGCCCGAGCCACTCGCGGGTGCGGAGCACTCGCTCGTCACCACCACGTGGTCGCGTTCGTAAGCGATGCGGGCAACCTCCGCCAAGAGCGCGGTCTTGCCGACGCCGCTCTCGCCGCCGACGATCAGCAAGCCGCCGACGGTCTTCGACGACTCGACTCCCGCCAGCACGGCCTCGATCGCTTCGCCTCGCCCGATCAAGCGAGGCTGGTAGAGGTACGAGCGCGCTCGTGGCAACCCCTGCCGCGGCCAATCGCGCGCACCGAGCGCGGCGAGCACCTGGGCGACGTCGTCGGCATGGCCGATCCTCTCCCGCGGATCTTCCTCGAGCAGTCGGGCGACGAGTGTGTCGAGGGCCGGTGGCACGCCGCTCACGAGGTCCGAAGCCGGACGCACGCGTCCCTCTCCGCTGGTCGGATCGGAGTACGGCAGGAGGCCAGTCAGCGCCTCGTAAAGCATGCATCCGAGCGAATAGAGGTCGCTCCGTGCGTCGCCCGGCTCGCCCCGCGCCTGTTCCGGAGCCATGTAGGCGAGCGTTCCGCCCATGGTCTGCGACTCTGCGAGGATCTCCCGGCCGAGCGCACCGCGCCAGCGCCCGACGAGACCGAAGTCCATGAGCACCGGCGTGCCATCCGGCCGCACGAACACGTTGGTTGGCTTGAGGTCACGGTGCACCGTGCCTTCGCCGTGGAGGTAAGCGAGCGGCGCGCACAGCAAGCGGAACAGCGTGAGCGCTTCGATCAGGCGGCCGCCTGCGGCCGGCACGCTGATTCGGTGCTCGGTCCGGGCGCGATCGTTCTCCGTGCGCGGCACGCGCGCGAAACCGCTGAACGGAATGGTGGAAGACTCGTCACCCGCGACCCCGAACGTCTCGCGCAGCGTGCAGCCGCTCAAGAGCTCCATCGCGTACCAGGGGCGCCCGTCGAGCACCCCGCCGTCGAGGATGCGGACGATGCCGGGGTGGCGGAGCCGGTGGAGCGCGAGGATCTCGCGACGCACGCTGGACAGATGCTCCGTCGAGCGAGTGCGCACCGTCTTCAAGGCGACGACATCGCCCGTCTCCTCGTGCCTCGCGCGATACACGACTCCCGTACCCCCTGCCCCGAGGGTTTCTTGAATGACGTAACGACCGATGCGCTTCGGAGCGTGACCGTCGAGCTCGTTCATCGGCCCGGCGCTCATCAGCGAGAACGATACAGGCGCCGCGAGCGGGGGGGAACGGGTATGATCGAGGTTCGCTGCGCCGGGCTTCCCCGTGCGGCGTACCCCTCGATGACGACTCGGTTCTCACCCTGGAAGGTGCTGGAGGAAAAGGCCTGGTTGCTCCTCCGCGCCGAGCGTGAGATCGCGTTGTTCGCGCGGGCGGCTCCCACCGACTCCGCGGTCGACGCGCGCGAGCTCGTCCGCGCGATCCGCGCGGGGCGTTGCTTGCGCCGCACGCCGCCCGGCCGACTACCGGCGCGCCTCGGGAGCACGCGACGCGTGCTGGTCGACCTCGAGAGTGAGCTCGAAGGCCGGGGCGTCCTCGAGGACATGATCGCCGAGCGGGCGCGCGAACTCGAGCTCGAAGCACGGCTGGCGGAGCGCCTGTTCACGATCGAGCTTCGTGCGCTCGCCGACCAACGCTTTCCGGCGCCACGCGGCTCGCTCGCCCGCGCGGTCGACGACCTGGTGGAGCGCTCGGTCGAGGCACCACCGAACGAGGCGGAGCGTAGGCACCGCTCGGACGACGTCGACGATCCGAAGAGCCTCTTGTCGCTGCTCAGGCGCGGGGCCTTCGAGCTCGGGTTACCGATTGGCCTCGAGGTGCGAGCAGGGCAACTCGCCGTCGCGGCCACCGGCGAGGGGGTGATCGCCGTTCGTCCCGGGATCATGTTGTCCGCCGAGTCGTCCGCGCGCGTCGCGGCGCACGAACTGTACGGCCACGCGCTGCCGCGCGTGCGGGCCGCGCTCGGCCGGTCGGTGCTGTTTCGCGCCGGTACGGTCCTGTCGAACGAGCACGAGGAAGGTCGCGCTTTGGTCATCGAGTCGCGACGCGGTTTGCTCGGCGCCGAGCGGCTTTTCGAGCTCGCGCTCCGGCACCGCGCCGCGCTCTCGGTGAAGGACGGCGCGTCGATCGAGGAGACGGTGGGGATGATGACCGCGCTCGGTTCCCCCCTCGAACGCTCGGTCGACATCGCGCTCCGCGTGCACCGGGGTGGCGGACTCGCACGCGAGATCGTCTACCTGCCGGCCTACTTCGAGATGAAGCAGGCCCTCTACGCGGAACCCGGCCTCGAGCGCTGGTTCGAGCGAGGTCGCGTCGGCCTGCCGGCGGCACGGCGGTTCCAGGAAGGCGCGCTCACGCCGGAAACCCCACCACCTTGCCGTACAGCGCTCGGTCCCAGCTCGGCGGATCCTTGAGCTGCTCGGCCAGAAAGTCGACGGCAGCGCGCACCTTGGGTGAAAGCTGGCGAGCCGACGGATAGACGGCGAAAACGGCGGTCGGTTCGAACTCGTAGTCACCGAGCACTCGTACGAGCTCGCCCGAAAGCAGTGCGGGCCCGACGGCGAGCGTCGCACCCACGGTGATCCCGAACCCGAGCTTGGCGGCAGTCGAGGCAACCTCGACGTTGTTCGAGGCCATTCGCCCCGAAACGGCCACCGTCACCGGGCCGTCGGGCCCGAGCAGCCGCCACTCGCGGGGCTTCGCGAAGGCCGTGAACAGCACACAATCGTGATCACGAAGATCCGCCAGCGTTTTCGGCACACCGCGCTCGGCGAGGTACTTCGGTGATGCGACGAGGACCCGTCGGTTCGTGCAGAGCCTTCTCGCGATCAGCCGCGAATCGCCCAGCGAACCGATGCGGATCGCGAGATCGATGCCCTCCTCGATCAGATCGACGAAACGATTGGTGAGCACGAGATCCACGGAGAGGTCCGGGAATTTCTGGAGCAAATCGGTGAAGAGCGGCGCCGCATAGTGCTGCCCGAACACGACCGAGGTAGTGACCTTGAGCAGCCCGCGAGGACGAACCTGCGCCGACTGGAGCTCGGCTTCCGCCTCGGCAAGGTCCTGCAGGATCTGCGCGGTCCGGCCGTGAAAGGCGCTGCCGGCCTCCGTCAACGAAAGCTTGCGCGTCGTTCGCTGCACGAGCCGCGCGCCGAGTTGCTCCTCGAGCCGTGACACGATCCGGCTCACGCCGGAGGGACTGAGCGAAAGCTCCTCGGCGGCCTTGGCATAACTCGCGTGTTTGACGACCGCGTGAAACACCAGAAGGTCGAACGTTTCGGTCGCCATGCGCGCGGCGTTCCAGCCTACCTCGGTCGCGTTTCTCCGGCGACGTCGAACTCGATCATCACCGGCGCATGATCGGAGGGTTTCGGCTGCCTCCGGGGCTCGACGTCGATGACCGCGCTCTTCAAGCGGTCACGGACGCCCTGGGTGACGAACAGGTAGTCGATGCGGAGCCCGCGGTTGTTGCGGAAATCGCCGCTCCGATAGTCCCACCACGAGTAGCGGCCGGCGTCCTCGTGCAGCACGCGGTACGCGTCGAACAGGCCGAACCCGAGCACCCGATCGAGTGCCCGGTGCTCGTCGGGATGGAAATGCAAACGGCCGGCGAACGCTTGCGGGTCGTAGACGTCGCGCGCTTCGCGGGCGACGTTGAAATCCCCGAGCAACACCAGCGGCGAGTCGGCGCTGGCGGTGACATCGAGGGTCGTTCTCAAGCGCTCGAGGAAGCGGAGCTTGTCGCGAAAGCTCGGAAGCTCCACGCTCTTGCCGTTCGGTACGTACACACACACGACGCGAACGCCTCCCGTCGTGACGGCGATCACGCGCTTCTCGGCGTCCGGTCCGTCGTCGAAGAGCCCCACCTTCACGTCGGTGAGCGGCATTCGGGACGCAATCGCGACGCCGTTGTACGCCGGCTGGCCGGCAAGGGAGACCTGGTAGCCGAGCCGCCCGAGCTCCTCGAACGGAAAGTCGTCGTCGACCACCTTGGTTTCTTGCAGTCCGAGCACCTCCGGCTCGTGCTTCTCCAGAAACGCGGCGACCGCATCGATCCGCGCACGGATGCCGTTCACGTTCCAGCTGACGATCTTCACGGCCGGACGATAGCCCCTTGTGGAACCGAAAGCGCGGCATTAGAGCTTCGAGGCCCCATGCTTTGCCGCGGGTTTTGCGCATCGGTTGCGGCCCTCGTGCTTGTCGTCGTCGGCCGTGCGCACGCTCAGAGTGACGGCGCCGTTCCGCGTGGGGGCTCGGGGGCGATCGTCGAGGCACCGGCCGACGAGGCGGCTCCCGCGAAGCCGGTCGTGAAAGAGCCGGAACTCGTCACGTTCGCCAACGCGACCTACCCGCCGGAGGCGATGAAGCAGGGCATCGAAGCGAACGTCCGCCTCTTGCTCACGATCGACAAGGAAGGCGCGGTCACCAAGGCCGAGGTGGCGCAGGGCGCCGGCAACGGCTTCGACGAAGCCGCCGTCGAGGCCGCATTGAAGTTCCGCTTCGCGCCGGCGACGCGCGACGGAAAGCCAATCGTTGCCAGGATCGTCTACGAGTACCGCTTCACCTTGACGAAGGTCGAGGCGAAGGCGCCGCCCCCGGCGACGACCGGCGTCCTCAGCGGTCGATTGAAGCTTGCCGACACCGACGCGCCGGTGGCGGGGGTCGAAGTCGTGCTCGTTTCGCCGGACGGCAAGGAAACCCGCCTGCAGACCGACGCCGAAGGGCGCTGGAGCCTTCCGAACGCGGCGCCCGGCGCGTACCGCGTCCGCATCGCGCTCGAGGGCTTCGCCCCTGTGGACTCGGCGGAGGAGGTCACCGTCGGAGAGGAGACGGACGTGACCTTGCGTCTGGCGCCTGCTGCCGACGGGATCGAGGTGATCGTCCGCGGTCAGCGGCCCCCGCGCGAGGTCACCAAGCGCACCGTCGAGCGGCGCGAGATCGAGCGCATTCCCGGCACCAGCGGCGACGCGTTGCGCTCGATCCAGAGCCTGCCCGGCGTCGCGCGCCCGCCGGCCCTCGCCGGCTTGCTCATCGTCCGCGGCTCCGCGCCGGAAGACACGCTCACCTTCATCGACGGCGCGAACGTGCCCTTGATCTACCACTTCGGCGGTTTGACCAGCGTCGTGCCGACGGAGCTCCTCGATCGTATCGACTTCTTCCCGGGTAACTTCAGCGCCAAGTATGGCCGTGCCGGCGGCGGCATCGTCGATGCGGCGCTGCGCGCGCCCGACACGCGCTGCCTCACGAACGGGGAAGTCGATCCGAAGCGCAAGGATTGCTATCACGCGCTCGTCCAGGCCGATCTGATCGACGGCCGCGTGCTGCTTCAGGGCCCGCTGCCGATGAAGGACTGGTCCTTCGCCGTCGGCGCTCGGCGATCGTGGGTCGACGCCTGGCTCAAGCCCGTGCTGGAAGAGTCCGGCGCCGGGGTGACGACGGCCCCCGTCTACTACGACTACCAGTTCATCGCCGAGCGAAAGACCAAAGACTCACGGACCTCGTTCCGGTTCTACGGATCCGACGATCGTCTAGAGCTCCTGATCTCCGATCCCGCGGCGCAGGACCCGGCGTTCGGCGGCAACCTTCGCTTCGGCACCGCGTTCTATCGCGGGCAGGTCCTGTACGAGGCGGACCTCAACTCCAAGGTGTCGGTCAACGCCGAGCTGGCGGTGGGCAAGGACACCGGCAAATTCACGTTGGGGACGTTCTTCTTCACGTTCACCGGCTACCCGATCAGCACCCGCTACGAGATCTCGTACAAGATGCTCCCGGGCTTGAAGATGAACGCCGGCCTCGACTTCGAGATGGCCGCCTTCGACGTGCACGTCCGCCTCCCGCCACCGCCGCGCCCGGGCGAGCCGCCTCCTGGTCCCTACGCGACGCGGCCGCCGATCGAGACCAAGAATGACGGCTTCGGCTTTCGCCCCGCGTGGTACGGGGAGCTCGAAATCGAGCCGATCGACCGCCTGCGCGTCGTGCCCGGCGTGCGCGTCGATTACGCGCGGGACACGGGTAGCGGCGATTTTTCGCCGCGCGTCACGGCGCGCTACGACCTGTTCAAAGGTCGCACGCCGCAGACCCCCGACCGGCGACGCACGACGGTGAAGGGCGGCGCCGGCCTCTTCTATCAGCCCCCGCAGTTCCAGGAAACGGACGAGGTCTTCGGCACCCCGTACCTCACGTCGAACCGCTACACCCACTACACGCTCGGCGCGGAGCAGGAGCTCACGCGCCAGATCGACCTCAGCGTCGAGGGCTTCTACAAGGACCTCGACAACATGGTGTCACGCGGTCCCGACCCGACCGGCAACTACACCTACAACAACCTCGGCACGGGTTACGTCGTCGGTATGGAGTCTCTGCTCAAGTACCGCCCGGACGAGAAGTTCTTCGGCTGGCTCGCCTACACGCTGTCGCGCAGCATTCGAAAGGACGGCCCGGGCCAGGAGGAGTACCTGTTCCAGTACGATCAGACGCACAACCTGACCGTGCTCGGCAGTTACCGGCTCGGTCGCGGCTGGGAATTCGGTGCTCGGTTCCGGCTCGTCTCCGGCAATCTCGAAACGCCCGTCGCCGCGCCGCCTTCGCTCCCCGCGATCTACGCCGCCGACGCCGGGGCCTACACGCCGCTCCAGGGCGAACCGTTCAGCCGCCGCCTCCCGCTCTTCCACCAGCTCGACATCCGCATCGACAAACGCTGGCAATTCCAGAGCTTCCGCGTCTCGACCTACCTCGACGTGCAAAACGTCTACAACAATGCCGCGGTCGAAGGGACAGCGTACAACTTCGACTACAGCAAGACGACGTTCCAGACCGGGGTGCCGATCATCCCGAGCCTGGGCGTCCGCCTGGATATCTGATGGCGCGCCTACCGAACCTCAGTCTCCTCGCCGCGCTCGCGCTCGCGCTCGCGCCGCTATCGCTCGCGTGCGGCGCCGAGCTCGACCCGCAGAGCGAACTCACCACGCTCCGCGTGCTCGCCGTTCAGAAGGACAAGCCGTACGCCCAGCCGGGCGACGACATCGCGCTCTCGATGCTGTACCACGACGCTTCGCCCGACGCCGGGCGGCCGATCCAGGTCGGTTGGTTCAGCGGGTGCGTGAATCCGCCCGCGGACACTTTCGCCGGCTGCTTCGCGGGGGCGATCGATCCGGCCGCGCTCCGCTTCGACCAGGGCGAGGACTTGACCGATTTCTCCTTCACGATCCCCGGCAACATCATTTCCAGCCGCCCGCCGTCACCGGATCCGAACTTCCCGCGATACGGGCTCGCCGTCGTATTTTTCGCCGTTTGCGCCGGAACGCTCAGCTTCGATTTCGAAAGCGGGACGTTTCCGATCCGCTGCCTCGACGCCGAGGGCCACGCGCTGCTTTCGGACGATTTCATCGCCGGCTACAGCACGGTCTACGTGTTCGAGGGCTTCTCCAATCAGAACCCGATCGTCACCGGGTTTTCGTTCAACGGGAAAGAGGTGGTGTCCGAGCACGCGTGCGTGGCCGAGACCTGTCTCGAACCGCCGCCGAGTGGTGGGGTTCCCCCCGAGCTCGTCGTGCCGCGCTGCGCCGACGACGGGGATCAGGCTTTGTGCAAAGGGTTCCCGCTGAAGCCCATCGTCGACCCGGCCAGCGCCGAACTCGACAGCGTGCAGGCCGAAGCCTACGGCCGCCCCTACCAGGAGCAGCTCTGGATCAGCTACTACACGACCGCCGGTTCCGTCGGCTCCGACACGCGGCTCTTGAACGAGCCGACCAAGGGCTGGCAGCCGGATTACGGTACGGATTTCTTCGCGCCGAAAGACCCCGGGCCGCTCCGCGTCTTCGCCGCCGTTCACGACAACCGTGGCGGCGTCTCGTGGGCGGGCGTCGACCTGCTCGTCGAGTAGAGGGCTTCTAGTTTGCCGGCGACGGGCCTGGGCCCTTCGCCATCACGACCTTGTTGCCGTAGGCGGGCGGCGGGGCGATCAGGCGTGGAGGCGGGGGCCTCTGGCGCTCGGGCGTGACGCGTGTTTCCGGATCGACTGGACGAGGCCGTTCGGGGGCCTGTTGCGCTCCGGCGCCACAGCCTGCGAGCGTTGCTGCGGCGACCAGAAACAGTGCGGTAAAAACACGGCCGGTCACCCTATCAAGATGACCACTTTCCGAGGCCCTGCAAGCCGCACTGCGCCATAGGTTCAGCGCCTATTTGGAAGGGCCGAATTGGGCTCGATCTTGGGAGGAGAGGAGCATGTCGGGTAGTGTGGTGTACCGTGGACTCCGGCACGCGCGCCTTCTGGCTCGTTCTCGCGATTTTGCTCGGCGCGTCGCTGTTCTTCTGGTCGGGGGTCCAGGATCACCGCGCCCGCCAGCAAGAAGCGCCGGCAAAGGTTCGCTAGCGGATGCCGATCTTCCTGCGCTTCTTCCTGATCGGCCTCCGGCGTCCTCCGGCGTCCTTTCGCGTCGCGCTGATGCTGATGGCGATCCTCCTCTACGGTGCGACCGGCTTTCTCTACTTCGAGGGGGCGGCGCGGCCGGAGCTCGGCCTCGCCGACGCGTTCTGGTTTGCGCTCGCGACCGTCACCACCGTCGGGTACGGCGACATTTCGCCGGCGACCCTCGGCGGGCGCGTCGTGGTGGCCCTGCCGCTGATGCTCGTCGGCATCAGCCTGCTCGGCTACGTCCTTTCCGTTTCCGCCAGCGCCCTCGTCCAGTCGAGGGCCAAGGAGCTTCACGGCATGACCGACCAACGCCTCCGCGGACACCTCATCATCTTCAACTTCCCGGGCGTCGCGAAGGTCGAACGCTTGCTCGACGAGATCAGCGCCGACCGAACGTTCTCCGCCGGTCGCGAGGTCTTGATCGTCGACGAGAGCCTGGTGGAACTCCCGGCCGAGCTCGCGCGCCGCGGCGTCCGGTTCGTGCGCGGCAACCCGACCCGGGAAGAAACGCTGCAGCGCGCGTCCGTCGACCACGCGACGCACGCCGTCATCCTCGCCCGGCAGCCGGGCGATCCGCACTCCGACGACCTGAATATCGCGGTCACGCTCGCTCTCGAATCGAAACGCAGGAAGCTCTTCACCGTCGTCGAATGCATCGACTACGAGACGGAAGAGCTCCTGAAGAAGGCTGGCTGCGATCGCGTGGTCTGCACGTCGCGTTTCGACGCCCACTTCTTGAGCCATGAGCTCCTGTCGCCCGGCGCGCAGGAGGTGGTGGAGAAGCTCACGAGCAACCTTCGCGGTCAGCGCATGCACGTCACGCCGTACGAGGCACCCGCGTCCTCGACGATCGGCCGTCTCGGTCCCGAGCTCCGCGACAAGGGCCACCTGCTCGTCGGCATTCAGCGCGAGGGCTCGCCCGAGCTCAACCCGGGGCCCGAGGTCGTCGTGAAACCGGGCGATCGCCTGATCACGATCGGCCCATCGCGACCGTCGTAGGGCGTGTTTTTGTGCAGGCCGAAAGGGCCAGCAGACACGCGAGGTTAGGCCAACTCCTCGAGGTTGAACGGGGTGCCTGGCGGGCCGACGTGGTCCACTTTTCCGGAGTTGCCCACTCATCGAGGTATGAAGCACCCGATTGTCCTTCTCGCGGCTGCCGTCCTGGCCGCCGCTCCTGCCTGCACCTCCCAGGATTCCTTGCTCGACGCCCCCGTCGCGGGAGGGAGTGGGCAATCGAGTGGCGGCGCAGCGATGAGCGGGGGCGCCGGCGGGCAAAGCACCGGTGGGCAAAGCACCGGCGGTACTTCTGCCACGGGGGGAGCCAGCGCGACGGGCGGAGCCGGTTCGGGAACTGGCGGCTCGAGCGGGGGAACAACGGGTGGCGTCGGTGGTGCTGCTTCGGGTAGCGGCGGATCTGCCGAAGGAGGGGAGGGCGCGACGGGCGGAACCGTGATCGCGGGTACGGGAGGCGCTGGGGGTGATTCGGCCGGAAGTGGAGGAAGCGCCGGCGCGTCGCAATGTCCCGAGGGACAGCAGTGGTGCCCGAGTTGCATCGTGGGCGGTACCGGAACGTGCGCCGTTCTCTGTCAGGCGCCGTGCTCTCCCTGCTCGGAGATCGCGACCGAAGAAGAATGCGAGACAAGGAGTGATTGCCACTCGGTGTTCGTGGACCCGGGAACCTGTGGGTGCGGGAGCAACGGCTGCTGCGCGCGATTCGATCATTGCGCGGACGGCGACCTCGTGGATTGTGAGTTGCGGAACGTGAGCTGCGAGATCGCGACGCCGTTCTGCGATAGCCCCGCTTACGTCGTGTCGGCGGGAGTCGCCGGCACCTGCTACGAGGGGTGTGTCGACCCGAAGGACTGCGTGCCGAAGACGTGCGTCCCGCCGGCTGATCCGGCGGGATGCCTGTGCTACTCGGACGCGGACTGCCCGACTCGCGTCGAGCACTGCTACTCGGCGGATTGCGCGAACGACCTTCCGGGCCGATGCAGCCCGATGCCGACGAGCGGTTGTTTCGGCGACGTCGACTGTCCTTCGGGTGAGACCTGCATCGGTGGCAGTCTGGCGGCCTGTGGAAGTGCGGGCCCCGACTCGATCGGGACCTGCGGCGTCGAGCCATGTCCAGAGGGCGACTGCCCCGGTGCTTCTGGGCCCACCTGCACCTGCGAGAGCAGCGGCCAATGTGTGGCGGCGACCGGGCCGACGGGAAGCGGACAGTGCCGCCTCCCCGATGGAACCTGCAGCGCGTGCCGGTGCGCCGCACCGGACACGCCGATTGCCACACCCGACGGCGAGCGCTTCATCGCCGACCTCAGGCCCGGCGATCTCGTTTACAGCGTGGACGGTGTCCAGATCCGAGCGGTGCCCATCGCCCGCGTCAACCGAACGCCCGTCGTGAACCATCGGGTGTTGCGCGTCACGTTCGAGAGCGGCCGGTCGATCGAGATGACGGCGGGCCATCCGCTCTCCGACGGGCGCCCGCTCTCGTCGCTTTTGCCGGGAAGCGAGCTTTTGGGCGGGACCGTGCGGAGCGTCTCGGACGTGCCGTACCGGCATGACGCGACGTTCGACATTCTCCCCGACTCGACGAGCGCCGCCTACTTCGCGAGTGGGGTCTTGGTCGGCAGCACGCTGGCCTCGGCAGCGCAACAGAACACCGTTCGCCTCGAGACCTTCCGGTAGCGTGACCAACGTCCGCCCCCTTCGGCCCGCGCCGACTCCCCCTGTGGAGCCGGCGCCTCCGCCTCGCGATCTGGACGACGCGTACCGCCGGTATTGCCGTTACGTCGCTTCCATCTGCCTGAAGATGTTCGGCCGCAGGCCGGGCCTCGACGACTTGGTCCAGGAGGTCTTCGCCGAGGCGGCCTCGACGTACGATGCTCTGCGAGCGCCGGAAGCCGTGCGCAGCTGGCTTGCCACCATCGCCGTGCGCGTGACTCGGAGGCGCCTGAACCGGCTGCGCCTGTATTCCTTGGTCGGGATCGCTTCGCCGGTCGACTACGAGCAAATCGCCGACAGCACCGCCTCTCCCTACGACCGCGCTCTCGCCGCCACCGTGTACCGCGCTCTCGAGGGGCTCGCCGTCGACGATCGTATCGCGTTCGTTCTCCACCACGTCGAGGGTGAAACCCTGGAGGAGGTGGCCATGCTTTCCGGCTGCTCGATCACGACCGCCAAGCGGCGCATTCTGCGCGCCAGGACGGCGCTCGAACGGAGGCTCTCCGATGACTGATCCGAACACCGTCTTGGGGCAATTGCCACGCCTCGGACGCCACCTGGAAGCGGAGCTCAGCGACCGCGACGTGGAGCGCCTCGTGCGGGGCGGCGCCGAGCTCCGCCAACGGCGCAGGATCCGGCAGACGCTCGCCATCGGGCTCGCTCTCGGCGCAGTCGGCGCCATCGCGCTGGTGCTCATCCTGCGCGTTTCGAACGGGGCCAGCTTGCTCTCCAAGGTCCCGGCCCCGGCTCGATCGTCCGTTGGGGCGCCGCTGGCGGCGTCGGCGGGGAATGCCCCGATTCCGGCTCGGACACCCGAGGTCGTCGCGCTTCGGGACGCGTCGCGCGCCATTCCGCTCGATTCGGGCACCAACCTTTCGGTCGAGGCGGACACGCCCGAGCGAGTCCATCTCCGGCTCGATCGCGGGCGCGCGCGCTTCGAGGTCACGCGTCGCCCGAGTCGCGCGTTCTCGGTGCGCGCCGGTAGCGTGACGGTCAGCGTCATCGGCACCACGTTCGGCGTCGAGGTCGTGGCCGACCGCGTCGGCGTCTCGGTCGAGAAAGGTGCGGTCGAGGTCGACTGGGGCGTCGGACAGAGGCGTCTCCTCGCCGGCGAGAGCGGATGGTTCCCGCCGCTCGTCATGAGTGGCCACGCCGAGGCCGCGACGGAGGGCACGCCGCCCCAGGGCGCCACGGCGGGCAAACCGGCGCGAGCGGCTGGAGAGACCGATCCGGAACGCATTCCGGACGGAAGCGCGCGGGCGCTGCTCGCGGAGGTCGACGTCGCCCGCTCCCAGGGGCGGCCGGACCTTGCGGTCGAGCTCCTCAGGCGGATCCTGCGCGAGCATCCGCGCGATCCGCGGGCTCCTCTCGCCGCGTTCACGCTCGGCCGTGTGCTCCTGAACGAGCTCGGTCGGCCGCGCGAGGCCGCGGCGGCCTTTCACGAGGTTCGACAGAAAGCGCCCGCAGGTCAGTTTGCCGAAGACGCTCTGGCGCGCGAGGTGGAGGCTTGGAGCGCCGCTTCGGAGCCCGCGCGAGCTCGTTCTCTCGCCGCCGAGTACCTCGAGCGGTATCCTTCAGGGCGCCATGCGCGCCGGGTGAAAGCGCTCGCCGGGATCGAGTGAGAATTTTTCGCCGCCCTCGGATCAGCGGCACCGCCGTCGTCGCGGCGTTGTGCGCCGTCGTGCCGGTCGGGATCGCGGGAGCTCAGCCGCACGGTGAACGAGACGGAAAGGTCTCGCTCACGGTCGAAGCGTGCTCTGATTCATTCGAATCCTCGTTGCGCGAGATCCTGCGCATCGAACTCGGCGAATTGCTCGACGAGACCGGCACGAGTACGGCCGACCGTGAGTCGATCGGCATCGCTTGCGAGCCAGAGCTCGCGCGCGTGTCCGCGCGCAGCGCGAGCGGCACGCAGCTGGTGCACAACGACCTTCGGTTCGACGCTTTTCCGGGGGATGCCGCACCCCGGGCCGTGGCTCTTGCCGCGCTCGAAGCCTTGCGCGCCGTCGACCCCACCCTGGCAAAAAGGCTCGAAGCGCAAAGGAAGAAAGCCGCAGCCCCGGAAGCTCCACCCCCCAAGCCGAAAGCGCCGCCCGCGCCCCCTCCGCGTCGTCGCGTCAGTACTACCGACGTGGCGGTGCGCTCCCACACCCGCCTTGCCGCTGGGGGCGTGGCGCGCTTCTTTCTCGCTTCCCCGCAGACCACGGCGCTCGGCGCGCGGGTCGAGCTTGGTTTTCGTTTCGCGGCGCCGTGGGACTTGGGGTTCGACATCGAGGGAGCGTTCGCCCGGCAGAGCGTCGACCTCGGTGCGGTCGAGGCCCGGCTGCTCTCGACCGCTGCGTGGTTCGGTGCCCGCACGGGAAGTGCCGCCTGGTCCCTCACCGCCGCGCTCGGAGGACGCCTAGGTCTCGCCGCGCTTCGCGGCACACCGGGCGATCTCTCGGCCCTGGGTCACGACGTGCTCCGACCTTGGGCCGGGCCGATGCTCGTGGTGCGCGGTGATGGCGCCGTCGATCCTCTGGCGTTCGCTCTCATGGTGGAGGGCGGATTCGCAGCCATCGGGGCGGAGGGCCTCGCCAATGGAGCCCCAGTCCTGGCCATCAAGGGCGGCTGGGTCGCGGTATCCGCCAGCGCCGGGGTTCGTTTCTGAACTAGCGAGCGCGCTTCTGCCAGCCGGCGCGACCTTCGACGATGCCGCCGTCGGCACTCAGCGCCACCACCTGGCCGGCGTCGGCCATGATGCTGATGAGCGGGGCCGTCCACGACGGATCGCTCCAGACGGCGCGCCAGCCCTGCTCCCGCTGCGCGTCGCGCACCCAGAGGCGGCCGAGGCTCGCTACCCACTCGCGGTCCAAGACGTCCATGGCGCCCGCGGTGAGGTCCGGTTCGCCTTCGGCGACCGAGCTCGTCGGCTGGCTGCCGTCGACGCGCAGCGCCACGCCGTGACTCCCGACGACGAGGCCCAGGCCGCGCTCCGGCTCGCTCGCGCCGCCGACGAAGGCGCGCGTGGGCGGCGTCTGCAGGTATTCGATCTCGAACGAGAGCGGCGTGTAGATCGCCGCAAAGCCGCCGCCCTGCGCGAGCCGCCCGCAGACCAGCCATTTCGTGTCTTCGAGCCTGAGTAGCGCCGCCACGTACGACACGCCCTCGAGCGTGATCGGCCGCACCCAGCGCCGTGCCGCCATGCCGAAGAGCAGCGGCGGCGAACCGGGCCTGTGGGCGACCGCGGCCAAAAGATCATCCATGCGCCCGCTCGCGTGCGAAAACGTGTAGTCGGATTGCGGCGCGCGGTGCGTCTCGCGAACGCCGTCCGTGGCGTACACGGCGAGCAACCCCTGGCCGCCGACGAGCCAGCCGCCCGCCTCGTAGCGGCGCACGAAGCTCATCTGGCCCGGCAGGCTGTTTGCGATATCGCGCGCGTCGACCCACGATTGCCCGTCCCAGAACTCGGGGCCGTTCGGTGTCAGGGTCAGGCACTTGCCGTCCACGTCCCACGCCGCCGACAGCACGGTGCGGTCCCCGCCCGGCGGATGCCGCGGCGTCCAGGTCCAGCTCGAGAGATCGCCGGGCGGCGCGAGGTTCAGCAGGCTATTCATCAGCCGCTTGGCAGGTCGAGGTGGGCTCGAGCTGTCACTCAGCCACGGCACCAGGCTTGCGGCGAGTTCTTGTCCCTCTTGCGGCCGGCGCTCGACCTCGACCGACGTGGCGCGCGCCAGGAGCTGGTCGATGGCGCGGCAGGCATCGGTGCGCTGGCGGATTTCGGGTGCGAGGTGCTTGCCGTCGAGGATGCTCTTTCGCGTCTTCTCGCGCATCATCTGCATGGCGGCGATCGGCGTGTTGGCGTCGAACAGGTGCTGCCCGGTGAGCGCGAAGTAGATCACGCAACTCAGGCTGAACACGTCGGTGTAGTTGCCGACGCCGACCGAATCCGGGAGCGTCTGCTCCGGCGCAGCGTACCCGACCGTACCGACCGGGACGCCGCCGAAGGTCGCCGCCAGGCCCTGCGGCTTGGCGATCCCGAAGTCCGAGATCTTGAAGATCTCGGCTTCGCCGAAGCCGCAGCACAGGATGTTGCCGGGCGTCAGATCTCGGTGGATGACGCCGACGCCGTGGATGGCCAGCATGCCCGCGGCGAGGCAGCGCACGAGGTGCGCCGCGCGGTTGGCGTCGAAAGCGAACCCCGTGCGTTCGACGCCGTAGGCGACGCGGTCCTCGAGGGTCGTCCCTTCGACGCCGCCGTGCACGTACTCGACCGCCAGCCAGGGGGTCGGGGGCCGGGACGGGCCGTGCATCTCGGCTGACCCGGTGTCGACCAGGCGCACGACGAACGGCGTCGGCGGCACTCGCTCGTTGAGGCGCCCGAGCGCCACGGCTTCCTTCAGCACCACCATGCCGGCCGCGGCGTCGGACGGACCACTGCCGAAGCCACGACGCACCATCTTGATCACGACCGGCGCGAGCCCTTCCTGGGCTTGGCGAAGCGCGAGGAACGCCGTGCCCATCCCGCCCTCGCCAATCTGTCGCTCGAGCCGGTAGGTGACGCCGGGCTGGAGCTCGGAGTGGATCACGGTGCCACTCAGCGAACGCGGTGCAGGCGGGTTCGAGAAGCGATCCGACATCTCTCGCGCGTCCTCTGGTCGTCCTCGGATGGTCCCCCCGGAGCCACCCCGGGGATCATAACCAAGCTACCACGTCCTGCCCATGCATTGTCCCTGGCGCCGCTTGACACGAGCGGCGGTTCGGGGCTTGGTTTCGCCTCCTCGACGCCCGCTCGGGCGCGGCCGGATCCGGCCGGAAAGTTTCCTATGGCAGCCGTTCGCGACTTCATCCTGCATCACTACCGACACTTCAACGCCGCGGCCCTGGTGGATGCCGCCAAGGGGTGGGAGCGCCACCTGGCCCAGGGCGGAAAGATGCTCCTCACCATGGGCGGGGCGATGAGCACGGCCGAGATGGGCATCGTCATCGCCGAGCTCATCCGCAAGGAAAAGATCCACGGCATCTCGATGACGGGGGCGAACCTCGAGGAAGACATCTTCAACCTCGTCGCTCACGACAACTACGAGCGCGTGCCGAACTTTCGCGAGCTGCGGCCGGAGGACGAGAAGGCGCTGCTCGACCGCGGCCTGAACCGCGTGACGGACACCTGCATTCCCGAGGAAGAAGCGATGCGCAAGATCGAGCGGCATGTGCTCGAGCTGTGGCAGGCCGCCCACAAGAAGGGCGAGCGCTATTTCCCTCACGAGTACATGTATCAGCTCGTCTCGAGCGGGCGGCTCAAGACCGACTACCAGATCGATCCCAAGAACTCGTGGCTCATCGCCGCCGCGGAGCGCAAGTTCCCGATCTGGACGCCGGGCTGGGAGGACTCGACGCTCGGCAACATGTTCGTCGCCGGAACCGTGCGCGGTGAGTACGACCACCGCGTGATGAAGAGCGGGACCGAGCAGATGGCCACGCTGATCGACTGGTACCGAGAGAACGACAAGAAGCACTCGATCGGCTTTTTCCAGATCGGCGGCGGCATCTCCGGCGATTTTCCGATCTGCGTGGTGCCGCTCCTGGAGCAGGACCTGAAGACGGAGGTGCGCCCCTGGGGCTACTTCTGCCAGATTTCCGAGGCGTCGACGTCCTACGGCTCGTACAGCGGCGCGCCTCCCGGCGAGAAGATCACCTGGGGCAAGCTCGCGGTCGATACCCCGCGCTACATCATCGAGTCGGACGCGACGATCGTTTTCCCGCTGGTCGCCGCGTACCTGCTCGACATGTGAGCCTCGCTCGGCGGACGCACGAATCGCCCTGGGCGTCTCCGCGCCGCGCCAAGAAGCGCGAGAATCACGGGTTCATCGAGATCACGTACGCGACGCCCGGGTCGTAGGTTCCTTCGACGGCACCAACGAGGAGTTCGTCCGCGCCATCGCCGTTCAGGTCGCCGATGCGTGCGACGTGACCGAGCGCCCTCGCAGCAACCGGGCTCTGGAAGACGAAAATCGGCTCACCGGTGGCGCCGGAGTAGACGTAAAGCTGCCCGGTGTTCTCGCCCGCGAGGCCGTCGTAACCGCGCGCCACGACGACGAGATCGAGCGCGCCGTCGCCGTCGAAGTCGGCACTGGTGACGCTCCCTGGAAAGGTACCGAAGTCGATGCCGGCCATCGTGACCGGCACGTCGAACAAGAGGTCATAGGTTTGCGCTCGCCGAACCTCGACATGGTCGCAGCTTGAAACCGTGCAAGTGCGGTCTTGGTGGGCGAACGCGTAGTCCTCGGTGTCGTCCCCGTCGAAGTCGCCGAGGCTCGTGACGGAGAACGAGTAAACGCCTCGCCGAACGTGGCCGAAGAGCATCGCCCCGGTCGTGCCCGAGTAGATGTGCACCTCGGGGAAGGACTCGACGCCGGCCGACTGCCGGATGTCCCCCATCAGATCCTGGATCCCGTCACCATCGAAGTCGCCACCGCAGCCGGCGACGTCGGTGCCCAGATTGTCGCCCTCGACGTCGCCCAGTAGCGTCCGCGAGAGCTCCCGGGTCGCGCTCGAATAAACGAAGAGCGCGCCGAGCTGGGGTGTGGTCGTGCCATAGTTCGGCGCGCCGACGACGATCTCGGGTCGAGCGTCACCGTCGAGGTCGCACCCGCCGCCGACCGTGATCGCGAACCTGGCGTCGACGCTGGGCCCTTCGAACTCGTCGAGCACGTTGCCGTCCCCATCGTAGATCGACACCTTACCGACCTCGTCGGTGCCGGTTTGGAACCGGGGGTCGCCGATGAGGACATCCATCAGTCCGTCGTCGTTCCAGTCCCCTGCGGAAGCGACACGCGTGCCCGGGAGGGTGAGGAGGACGGAGAAGTCCGCACCCGAGTAGACGGTTGCGTCGCCGGTCCACGACGGCGCCACCACGAAGTCCGGAATCATGTCGCCGTCGATGTCACCGAGCCCAGCGACCTCTCCGCCGAACGAATCACCCCCGGTGGCCTCGAACAGGATCGGCGAAACGTCGTCGTCCTGAATCGTGACGCTCGCGGTGCTCGGCATGCCGAGCATCCCGGCGCTCGGGGACTCGAGCGTGACGACGATCGTGCGATCGCCGTCGATCACATCGTTGCCGACGGTGCTGAAGCCCATCGCACGCTCGCGCTCGACCGAAGAAAATAGGAGCGTTCCGCTCGCCAGATCGTGCTCCGTCATCGGGGCGGTGCCCCCAACGGTGAACGGGACCATGAGGTCGCCGGCTGGGAATCCCGATAGCAAGACGGGCAGCGAAACGGACGTCGTCCCCTCGAGCACTCGATCGAACGCGTGGCTGAAGGCGACGCTCGGATCCGCGACGGTCGCACCCGGCACATCGTCGTCCACGATGGTGATCGTCTGTGTCGTGAAGGCGCCGAGAACCCCGAACTCGGGCTCTTCGAGGGTGATGACGATCGTTTCGTCGATCTCCGGAACGTCGTCTTCGACCAGGAAAAAGTCGCTCGACGCGCCGTTGATCGACTCCATCGGGTTCACGTCCACGAGTTCGTCGCGCGTGTAGTCCTCGGTCTCGTTCGCCGTGCCGCTGACCGAAAACGGAATCCGAACCCCGCGGCCGCTCGGCGCCGAAAGGCCGACACGAACGTACAGGTAGCCGCCCTGGCCCTCGCTCACGAACTGCTTGGCATCGAGCACGTTGACGATCGGCGAGGGATCGTCGTCCTCGATGGTGAGCAGGTAACTGTTCGGGGCACCGATATTCGCATTCGGCGCGCTCTCGATCGCGACCTCGAGCGTCTCGTCGTCCTCGTCGAAAACGTCGTCGAATATCCGAAAGTCGACGTCCAGGCTGGTCTCGCCAGCGGGGATCGTGACCTCGGTGACATCGAGGTCGTGATCGAACGCGCGCAAGGTCGTGCCCGCCACCGCGAGCGCGACGACGACATCCACCGGCGCGGGCTCGCTCAGCGTGAGAGTGAAGGCGAGTGTTTCGGCGTTTTCCTCGCGGCTCGCCGGCTCGGGCCCCGCGATGGTGAGGGTCGTCGACGGCACGTCCTCGTCGGCGATCACGATCTGCTGCGTGCCTGAACTCTCTGCACCTTCGACGTTCGCGAAGCCGAGGATGAGCTCTTCGTCCGCTTCGATCTCGAGATCGTCCACGACCTCGAAACCGACGATGAGCGAGGCCTGCTCCGGCGCGAATGCGAACGGCTGGGGCTCGAGGTCGTGATCGTCGGGAAAGGTTGCGGTGCCTCCGACCGTGAGCGTGCCGGTGACGGCCACCGCGCTCGGCGGATCCATGACCAGCTCGATCTCCACGCGCTCGCCTTCGCCGACGATTTGCGTGGCTCGCGAAAAGCGCAGCCTCGGCGTGGGGTCCGAGGTCGTGCCGCCGCTGCCGCCCCGGCCGCCGCTGCCGCTACCGTTGCTGCCGCCTGCTCCTTCGTCGCCGCCGCACGCCGAAAGCGACACCGCGAGCGCGACGAACCCGAAGACCCTCATCGGAACCGATCTACGAGACTATCGGAGTTCACTTCCCTTGCGACATCGTTTTGGTGTGCGCGTCTCTCGCACACGCGGTGACGAGCATCACCCAAAGTCCTACCTCGGCCGACGAAAACAATGAGAAAGGCGCTCGGGAGCGCGCGTAGAATGATCGAATGGCGCGGCTCGAGGCATTGGGTACAGCGGTGCTCGCGCTCTGCTCCTTGGGATGCGGAGGCGACGCGGCGGGAGGGAGCGCACCGGGCGGAGGCGCGGGCACGGGCGGCTCGACGGCGGTACCGCCCGTTTGCGCCGCTCGCGCTCCGGCCGACAGCAGCTTCACGCCCGTGGTGCAGGACATTTCCGTGGTCGGCGTGGTGAGTGACACGTTCACCGACTACTTCACGGGCGACGTCGCGATCGCCGAAGACGTTCTCGTCGTCGGTCTTACTTCGTGGCTCTCGATGGTGGAAACCGATCGAGCCGCCGTGCTCGTCTACCGCTTCGACGGTCAGAGCTTCGTGTTCGAGCAAGAGCTCGTCGCCGCCGCGCCCGCAGACCCCACGACGAGGTTCGGCGATTCGGTCGAGATCAGCCACTCGGGCCAGACGATCATCGTCGGTAACGATAGCTCTGCCTTCATCTTCCGCTTCGACGGCAGCGAATGGACCGGCGGCGAAGAGCTCGCGCCCCGAAACGAAGGGGACGCGATTTCGACCGTCTCCGTCACCGACGAGCGCGCGGCGGTCGGCTACTACAAGAATGGCGATCTCCCGGGCTCCGTCTACGTCTACCGCTTCGACGGTGCGAGCTGGGCGGTCGAACAGCGAATCATCGACGAGCGTTTCCAATCGAGCAGCGGGACCGGTGCCGTGGTCGACGGCGAGCGCATGGCCGTCATCAGCCACCAGGGAAGCGGCTTTGCGTACGCCTTCGACGGCACCGAGTGGGTGGAAACCCAAAGCCTGGGTGTGAACGGTGCGGTCGCCATGCAGGGCGAGCATCTCATCGGACGGAACTCGAACCAGGTCGAAATGTTCGAGCACGACGGCACCGAGTGGGTGAATTGCGGCAACGAACCCTGCAACGACGAGTGCGACATTTCGTTGTACGGAAGCCGCGTCGCTTTCGGCGGTGCGCCGTCGTACAGCGGAACCCATTTCGGACACGTCTACTCGTTCGACGGCACCGAATGGATCGAAGCGCACCGAAGCGCCTTCGACGCCCGTAGCGTCGACCTCGGCCGCGCCTTCGCCGTTTTCGGCAACGAAGGCGCCGTCGAAGACCAGCTCGAAGTCGTGCAACTCGCAGCCTGGCCGTGACGTCGGGTCACTAGCCGAATAACGCCCGACGCGCGTAGCCGCCGATCGCCAGATATCGGGCCTCGGCAACGGCGAACGCCCCGAACAGTCAACGGCACTTGCGACCGCTGAGCCCCGTGGTACCGTTCGGGCGTGCGAGGTGGGTTGCGGAACCGAATGGCACGTTGGGTCATCGTATTGGCGGCGATCAGCGCCTGCCAGGCCGCGGAGCTCGACCCACAGAGCGAACCCCCTTCAGCCGGTGCTGCGGGCAAAGGCGGCTCGGCGGCCACCGCGGGCGTCGGTGGGGTAGGCGGCTCGATGCGTACCGGCGGAGTCGGCGGCGTCGGTGGCTCTGCGAACATCCCTGGAGTTGGTGGCGCGGGCGGTTCAGCTGGAGTCGGTGGTGCGGGCGGTTCAGCAGCTAGCGGTGGAGTCGGCGGGGAGGGCGGCTCTGCCGACACCGCCGCAGGAGCTGGTGAGGGCGGCTCGGTGGATACTGCCGGAGTCGGTGGCAGAGCGGCGGGCGCATCCGGCGGAGGTGCGTCGAACGCAGCGGCCGGCGGCGAAGCCGGAGGGCCACCGGAGACCTGGCCGGCCGAATGCGTCGGCCTGGCAACGCAGGCAGCCCCCGAGTCGCAGCTCGTGGGACCGGCGGGGGTCGCGAACTTCGGCGACCCCGCGTTGCCGGGCGAGACGATGACGGCCGACCTGAACGGACATCATCGAACCTACAATCGCTTCGACGCGCGCAACGGGATGATCGGCGCGTACTCCTACGATGGCGGTATCCAGATCACGCTGCCCTCGCTCGAGGTGGGGACGTACCACTGCTCGGAGGCGACGCTGTCCTTCATCAACATGAGCGCGGGCCGGGAGGGGCAGGTCTGGTACGCGTCGAACTGCTGTTCGTGCTGCACCATCCAGATCACCAGCAGCGGTGGGCCCGGGCAGCCGATCACGGGGACGTTCCAGGGCCGTCTCACTTCCTCGATTCAAACGTGGCTCGATGTCGAGAACGGGGAATTCACCGTCGTCGACCGCTCGGGGAGCTAGCGCGCTCTACCCCGCTCGTCGCCCCAGGCGGGACGGCTCAGAGGTCGATGCACGCGAGGCGCGCGTTGACGGGATCGGAGTTGGGATCGTGGATGACGATCGAGCGGGCGTCGGCTGTGGCGACGTGCGCCGCGGCGGTGCTCGCGTCCGCGTCTCCGCTGCCGTCGGCCGTGAGCGGGACCCAGAGCTCGTTGCTTTCTGCGGCCGACATGCCCTTGTCGCGCAGGTAATGACCGCCACCGCTCTGCACGCCGCAGGGCAGGTTGTGAACGTGCGCCGGGTACGTCACCCCCGGCATCAGACCCGACGCCGCCACGTGGACGCGCGTCATGCCGTCCAACCCACGCACTAGCTCCGCCGTGGCGGTCAAGCCCGTGTGATCGGGCGTCGCGGCGGGGAAGAGCTGGCTCGTACCGTCCAGCTCGACATCCGGGTAGGTGTCGATGGGAAGATCGGCGCACAGCACCTTGCCCCCGTCGCGATGAACGACCACCGACTGCGCGTCGAGCCTCGCTCGATGAGGAAAGGACGTGGACCCCGAGACCACGCCGTCGCTCGTATCACCGAGATCCAGCCAGAGCTCGTTGCTCTGCTCGGTGGCGGCGTTCGAGGGGTCGATCTTGTAGTGGCCTCCCGCGTCGGTGACGCCGCAGGGGAACGCGTGCACGTGGCTCGAGTAGGTCGCTGAAACGTCGAGTCCACCGAGGGAAACCGTCACCTCGGTCCCCGAGGAGGAGCGGAGGGCTTGGACTGTCCCGGTTGCCGTGTCGTCGAGCGAGGTCGCCGCCGCGAACGTCGCGAACGTTCCGTGAGCGGCCAGATCGCCACTACTCCCGAGCGTGAGATCCGCACACGCCATCTTCGCGTTCGCGGCGTTGGGATCGTGGACCACGATCGAAAGCGCGTCACCGCGAGCGAGATGACCGACAGCGGTGGTCTCGGTCACGCCGGTACCGTTGGTGTCTGTCGTGAATCCGAGCCAGATCTCGTTACTCTCGGCAGCGGCGGCGGCTGGGTCAACGAGGTAGTGACCACCCGCCAGAACGGAGCACGGTTGGTTGTGCAGGTGGCTCGGATAGGCGGTCGACGCGATGAGACCCACGAGCTGAATCGAAACGCTGGTATCGCCGCTCAGCGTTCGATAGAGAATTGCTCGGCCAGAAAACGTTTCCGCCGAATACGCCGGGAGCGGCGCGAAATCACCGATGAGGATGGAATGGAGGACGTCACCCTGTGTGGCAGCACCCCCTTCACCGCCCGCGCCAGCCGGATCCGCTCCGCCCTCCCCGGCAAGGCCGCCCTCTCCGGCTCCGCTGCTGCCACCTTGCCCACCGCCGCCGGTCGCGGCGCTCCCCGCCGCTCCTCCGCTCGCCGCGGCTCCCCCGCTTCCCGCGGTGTCGCTCCCTCCGGCTCCGCCTCGTCCCCCGCTTCCGCCGCTCGAGCTACCCGCCCCTCCTCCGCTCGCGCCACCCTTGCCCCCCGCTCCGGCGCCCGAGGAGCCGCCGTTGCCAGGACTGGTTGGTCCCTTGTCGTCCGAACCGCAATGGACGAGACCCAGCGCAGCGAGTGAAACCACCGGTAAGAAGACTCGGGTAATGAAACGAAGGGTGTTGGGCAGGACCACCTGATGTGTTCCAACCTCTACGTGCTTGCTCGTCGCCATGCCGTTGCTCCTAGTTCCTTCTGCAAGCGGGACGTCCGCCGTTCTCGCCGCGCGCCCCCGAACATCGCTCGTACCCGCTCGAGACCTAGGTCACGATAACCCGAGAGTTCATCGCGAGGGATGCCACACTTCTTGCGGAGGGCGGCCCACGGAGCGGTGCGCGTCCAGCGTCGCTCGGAACGTCAGGGGCACACACCGTGCCACGGCATAGAAGCCGCGTTGGCACGTTCTACGCGTGGAATATCGGCGGCGCCGTGTCCGATTGGCCATTGCACGTTCGCCGCGCGGCCCCATCGTTGTGCTCCAAGCGCGCTCCCCGCAGATAGGATTGAGACTCGTTTCGTTCCGGCTGGAACGCCGACGAATCGAGATCCGACGCGGCTTCGACGCGCTCCGGAGCAAAGTCATGTCCACTCACGAGATGGTTCTGGGCGCGCTCGCCGTGCTCGCCCTGGTGTTCGTGTTCGCTGGTATCCGCTACGTGCCGAACAGTCGCGTTGGCGTGGTGGAGAAGCGGTTCGGACTACGCGGATCGCTGCCACAAGGTCTCATCGCGTTGCGCGGTGAAGCGGGCTTCCAACCCGACGTCCTGCGCGGAGGACTCCACTTCTTGACCCCGCTCCAGTACCGCGTGCACGGGGTTCCGCTGGTCACCATCCCGCAAGGGCGCATCGGCTACCTGTTCGCGCGTGACGGTATCCCGCTCGCACCCGATCAGGCACTCGCCTCGAACGCAAGGACCGTCGATTTCCAGGACGTTCGCGCGTTTCTCGAGAACGGCGGCCAGCGTGGGCCTCAGCGTCAGATCCTGCGCGAGGGAACTCACGCCATCAACCTTGCGGAGTTTCTGGTGGTGACCGAAAGCCGCGTCTTCGGCATCCTGCTCGATCGCGCCGACGACGCCGATTTCCAGCGCATGGTCTCGACCTTGCGGGAACGCGACGGCTTCCGACCGGTCATGATCTCGGGGCAGGAGGACGCGGTCGGTGTCGTCACCGTGCACGACGGACCGTCGCTCAGCCAGGGGCAGATCATCGCGCCCGTGGTCGGCGACGACGTCACGGAGCCGCTTCAGTATCACAACCAGTTCCAGGACGCTGATCGGTTCCTCGCGGCGGGCGGCCGGCGCGGGCGACAGCTCCAAGTGCTGGTCGATGGTACCTACTACGTGAATCGCCTGTTTGCGACGGTCGAGCTCATTCCGAAGACCGTGGTCGAGGTCGGCACCGTGGGCGTCGTCGTCTCGTACACCGGCGAGGCGGGCGACGACCTCTCGGGCACAGACTACAAGCACGGCGAGCTCGTGCAGCAAGGCCGGCGTGGCGTCTGGAGCGAGCCGCTCTTGCCTGGAAAGTACGCGTTCAATACCTACGCCGGGCGCGTGATCCCGGTGCCGACCACCAACATCATCCTGAAGTGGAAACAGAGCGAAGTGGGCTCGCACCGGCTCGACGAGAACCTCGCCGAGGTGTCGCTCATCACCAAGGACGCCTTCGAGCCTTCGCTCTCGCTCTCGGTGGTGGTGCACATCGACTACCGCAAGGCGCCCCTCGTGATCCAGCGCTTCGGCGACGTGAAGCGACTGGTCGAGCAGACCCTCGACCCCATGGTCGCCGCCTACTTCAAGAACGTCGGCCAGACGCGCACGCTCATCGAGCTCATCCACGATCGCAGCCAGATCCAGGAGACCGCAGGGCTAGAGATGAAGTCGAAGTTCGATCGCTACAACCTCGAGCTGGAGGAGGTGCTGATCGGTACGCCAAGCGCGTCGGCCGATGACCCGCAGATCGAGCAGATCCTGACGCAGCTCAGAAATCGGCAGATCGCGTCGGAGAAGGTGGAGACCTTCGCTCGCCAGCGTCACGCCGCGCTCGAGGAGCGCCAGCTCCGCGAAGCCGAGGCGCGCGCGAACCAGCAGCAGCGGCTCACCGAGTCGGAGCTCGGCGTCGAGGTGGAAGCCAACGTTGGTCGCGCCGAGTACCAGCGCTCGCTGCAGAAGGCCGAGCAGATCCGCGCGCTTGCCAAGGCGGACGCCGATCGCGTGTGCTCCCTTGCGGAAGCCGAAGCAACCAAGGTGCGCGCGCTCGGTGAAGCCGAAGCGGACAAGAGCGCCCGCATCGGTGTCGCCCAGGCGATCGCGATCGAGGAGCAGGTCCGCGCCTACGGCGGGCCGCGCTACCAGCTCGTGCAGGAGGTGATGAACCGCTTCTCCGACGCCGTGCGCGACGCCAAGATCGACGTGGTGCCGCGCGTGGTCATGAACTCGAACGGCGCGGGCTCGGGGGCAAACGGCTCGAACGCGCTCGAGACCCTGCTCACCCTCCTGCTCTCCGAGCGCGTCGGGGAGCCGGTCGGCATCGACCGGGAGCGGTCCGCGGAAGCGCTCGCCGTTCGCGAGCGGCTGCACGCAGAGCTGAAGGAGCCTCGAGCCCAGTCATGACGTGGCCACCGCGGGCGATCGCGGAGCAGCGCTCGTAGAGCAAGGATCCCACCGTTGCTTCCCCGCCGCGGTGGGATCTTGAGCCGCACGCCACGCGTCGGGGGTCATCCCCACGTGATGTCCCCCGCACGGCCTCCGTCGTCGCTCTTCAACACCGCGATCCGTGTCGGCGGATCGGTCCTTTTGGCGTTCGGCTGCTCGGAGGACACGGGGTTGATGGAACCGGGCCCCGCGACGGGCGGCGGCGCGGGGATTGCCGGCGCGAGCGGGACCGCGGCAGGAATGATGGGCGCCGGAACGGGCGCAGCGGGTGCCGGCGCTGGTGCAACCGGTGTGGGGGGCACGAGCGGTGCGGCGGGTGTCGGGAGCGGCGGTGGCGGCGCGGGGGGACGCGGCGGCTCGTCGGGCTCGTCAGGCGCGGCGGCGGCGGGCCGCGGGGGAGGCACTGCCGGCGACGGTGCCGAGGGTGGTGAACAGGGAGACGCGGGCAAGGGCGGCGGGGGAGGCAACGGTGGCCGCGCGGGGGCGAGCGGCGGCGGCGGCACGGCGGGCGCCACGACGACGAGCTGTGCCGAGCTCCCGCTCTGCGACGAGTTCGAGACGTATGCGGAGGGAACCACGCCGAACGGGATCTGGTCGAAGCAGGGCGGAGGCAGCGCGACCGTCGACACGTCGCGACCACACCGCGGCGCGCAGTCCGTCCACATCGTCACGGGTGAATCGGAGCAGGGTCGCGTGTGGCTCCACACCACGTCCGATCGCGTGTTTCCCACTCGGCAGATGTTCGGAAGGCTCTGGATGTACCTCGATGCACTGCCCACCACCGAGGTGCACTGGGACATGATCGAAGGCCAGGGCACGGCGGACGAGCCCGAAGCCTGGGACGATCCGTTCGAGATCGCGCTCCGCTACGGCGGTCAGCTCGACGAAAACCTGCTTGCTAACTTCGAAACGCCCGGGAGCTACAGCGGCGACGGTCCCCGCACCGACTGCGCGAAGTTCTCGGAGACGCAAATGCCATTCGGGCGCTGGGCTTGTATGGAGTGGGAATTCGACAGCGACGCCGAGGTGATGCGCTTCTGGTTGGATGGCGAGATCGTCGACGACCTGGAGGTCGAGAAGCAGGGCACCCAATGTATCAGCGATGAAACCAACGGCGTCTGGTACTACCCGACGTTCGAGTCGTTGAACATCGGCTGGCGCGAGTGGTGGGAAGCCGGGACTCGAGAGCTTTGGATTGACGACGTGGCCGTTGCGGGCGAGCGCATCGGGTGCGACTAGCGTCAGCCTAGCTCGTCGTCGCCGAGCGCCGGTAGACCTGCGATGCTGAGCCGATTCTTCTGGCCGCGGTAGGTCGCGAGTCCGTCGGGACCCTTGTTGGCGGCCCATTTGTCGAGTGTCTCGCGTTCTGCTTCGAAGCGCATGATGGGCACCGCGTAGCCGCAAGAAGTCGAAACCCGCTGCACGTCGACGACGATCACCGAACGCACGCCTTCGCGTGGCGGGAAGCGCGCGACGAGCGCGGCGAACGACGGATCGCTGCGCGAGATGACGCGCCCGCGCCCATACAGGCGCACGATGTTTGGCGGGCCCTCGAAGGCGGCGAACAGGAGAATGATGCGGCCGTTTTCGCGAAGATGGGCGATCGTCTCCGCGCCGCTGCCCGTGAGGTCGAGGTACGCGACCTCGCGCGGTCCGAGCTGCGCGAAGGTCGGCAGGCCCTTCGGTGACAGGTTCAGGAAGCCCTCGGCATCGAGCGGGGCCGTGGCCACGAAGAATACCTTCTGTGCCGCGATGAACTCCGCGATCGAATCGTCAACGGCGTCCAGCACCTTGCCCATGTGCGGACGATAGCGCTTCTCGGCACCGGCCGCCGCCGGTGTGCGCGATTTTCAGGGCAGCCCGAACAGCTCGACCCCGCTCACCACGACACGATTGCTGCCAGGGGGCAGGACCTCGGTGATCTCGAGCGCGACCTTCGAGACCGGGGTGTCCACGAAGAGTGTCATGGGCTTCCACATTGGCTCCGTGGAGGCGACGACGTCCAGGGTGGCTACCTCGGTGTCCTGCGCGTCGAAGCAGTGGGCCGTCATGCGAGACGGCTGGGCATCGCCCGCGTACGGATACGAAAGCATGCGCATGCCGCGCAGCCGTGCGGGGATCGCCAAGGTGAGCGTGAGGACCTCGCCCACCACCTGGTTGTTGGCGCTGCTCCAGTAGGTCAGCTGATCGCTGTCGACGGTGTTGCTGGCGACGAGCGAGCTACGCGTGGAGGTGGCCGTCGCTGTCAGCGGACCGACCAGGGTGTCGGTGAGCCGGTGAGTAGCGGTGAACGTGCCCGGACTGCCGGTGTTCCAGAAGCCGCCCACCAGCGTGTCGGTCGCTGAGTCGTAGTCCGCTTCGTAGCGGTCGAGAGGCGGCGCGTCCCAGCCGCCTGTCTGGTCCATGACGAGGTGCGCCGTGGCCGGATCGTAGCTACCAACCCCGTACTCCTCACCGCAGAGCAGGATGCCGAACGTGCCCGCGTCCTCGAACCAGTCGATGCGGTACGTCAGCGCATACGTGCCATCGCCATTCGCGGTGGCGCTCGTGAACAGGAGCGTGCTCGGGGTCCACGCTTGCCCCCCCGAGTCCGACGCATCGAGGACCCAGTAACCCTCGGCCAACGGCGGTATGCCGGTGGCGCCGCTCGACCCGCCTGCCGCGCCGCCTCCCGAGGCACCGCCCGATCCCGCCGTCGCACCGCCTGCGCCGCTTGTCGCACCGCCTGCGCCGCTTGTCGCACCGCCGGATCCCGCGCTCGTTCCCCCAGTGCCCGCCGCGGTACCGCCTGCTCCACCCTGAGCGCCACCGCCGCCCGCGCCGGAGGCTGCGCCGCCAGATCCTGCCGAGGTGGCTCCGCCCTGCGAGCCGGACGTCCCGCCGCTCGAGCCCGCGCTCCCGCCCGCTGCCGTGCCGCCGGAGCCGCTCGCGCCCGCCGAGCCGCCGCCCGCTCGCCCAGCGGCACCCGACGTCGTGCCACCCGAGCCCGGCTCCGCACCTGCTTCGCCCGCACCGTTCGGCGCAGGTCCACCGACCTCCCCGGCCTGACCGCCGCTGCCGCCCGTCGACTCGGTGGGCGAGCCGGGCTGGAGAAGGTCGATGGTGTCGTACCCGTAGCGGCAGCCGGCCACGATGAGCAGCGGCCAGAGCCCCAGGTTGAGGCCAGCGCGCCGGAAGGGGCGCACCCGACGGATGACGCGGAGCATGAACCGGTAAGTGTAGCTGAAAGCCGCGCGCCACGCCCGCGCGAGCGCGTTGTGTGGGGGTGTCTCACCGCGACGTGGAGTGTCTCACCATGAAACTCCGAGCACCCGCTGCGCGACGCGGAGCGTTCACTGCCAATCCTTCAACGCCTCGAGCTCGCGGTTCACCTGGTCGCGCCACTTTCGCTGGGCCTCGGGGAATTTCCCGGCCGAGGTTTCCTCGTCGAACTCGGCGTTGCGGTCGATGGCGTCCTGGTTGTGTTCGTCCAGGAGTGATTTCACCTCGCCCTGGATCTTCGCCACCACGGCCTCCTGGGTTCCGTCGCTGACCACGAGCTCCTTCATCAGGCGCACGGCTTCCTCGTTCAGCGTTCGCGCCGCGATCTCGCTGATCGCGAAGTGGATCTGTTCGTGTTCCAGGGTGTAAGGCACGTCGTTGTTCGTCGGGTTCCACCACGAGCACTCGCGGTCCATCCAGGCGACGAAACGCAGGTTCTTGAGCCGCCCCTCGACGTGCTCGTGACCGTTCGGCTCCGTGTGCTTGACGAGGTCGATCTGCACGTCGTCGTTCGTCTTGATGTACGCGCAGGTGAGGGCACCGAGCTCGTACTGGCCCTGCCGCGTGACCGTCGGCGGCTCCTTGCGTTTGAAGTCGCTGCGCTCGAGCGGGCGGTAACGGATCCAATCGCCGGGCGGCTTCTTCGGATCAATCAGCCCGCCCGTCGGCGCCGCGAAGTCGGGGAGCCGCGAGCAGGCGGAGCCCATGAATCCGAGTACCGCGGCGACCGCGACGGCGCGGTGGGAGCGCATCGCGATGAAGTATCACACGGACCGGAGCGCGCGCCGTTCGGCCGCGAAAGGCAGCCCGAGACCCTACGTGCCGGCGGGAGTGCAGCCGAACTCGTCTTCCTCGTCGGCACAGAGTGCTTCGCCGTCACACACCGCGCTCCAGGCGACGGTCTCGCCGCTGCCGCATTCGTACTCACCGGCGGTCGGGTCGCAGTTTCGTTCGTCGTAGCCGTCCGCGCAGTTCGTCTCTCCGTCGCAGAGGATGTAATAGGTTTCGCCCGTCGGGCAGATGGGGGGGCTCACGCGCCACGTGGGGCACTCCGGGAAGGTCGGAATGTCGAGCTCGCTACAGGGCGCGACCTCGCACTCGCCTTGCGCGGCCGCGCAGCCCTCGAAGCCGCTGGCAATAGGGGCGAGCGGTGCACCACCGTCGGTCACGCGCACCGCGCACGCAAGCCATTGGACGGACGGCGCGAAAGTGTAGAACTCTGCCTGGACGCAGCTCTCGATGTCGGAGGGGTCGGTAGCTCCGAGCGCGCACAGCCCCGCGCGGCAAACCTCGGTCGTGTACGCCGTGACGGCCGCGATCAGGAGATCGGCGTTCGGACCGAGCGCACCCGTCGGTAGCCAGGCGGGCCCGGCCGCAGCGCCACTCGCACCGGCGCCGCCCATTGCGCCCGCGCCGCCGTCCATGCCGTCCATGCCGGCCACGCCGCCCGTCGCCGTCGCGCCGCCGCTCATGCCGATCGCACCACCTGTTGCGTTTGCGCTGCCGCTCGCTCCGCCGGCACCGCCGGTCGTGCTCGTGCCGCCCGTGGCGTCGGTGCCGCCCGTCGCGCTGGCGCCGCCGGTCGTTCCGCTTGCACCTTCGCCTGCGTCACCGCTGCCGCCCGTGCTCGTACCGCCTACGCCGGCTCCGCTCGCTGCCGCGCCGGCACCGCCGCTCGCCGGACCGACGTTCTCCGAACGCCCCGAACAACCAACGAGCGACAGCGCGAGCAGGCCCAGGCAAGCGCGCGAACACAACCTCACCATCGCGAAACCATACGAGGCGTCGACGACGGCGCAACCATCACGTTTCTGCCCGGGCTGTCGCGCCGCGGACGAGTCAGTGAAAGACGCCGTCTTGTCGCAGTGCGAACGCAGCGATCTCGACGTCGAAGCGTTCCTGACGATCGAGGGCGATGAGCTCGTAGCTACCGCGCATCGAGCCGAACGTGGTGTCGAGCGGGCACCCCGACGTGTACTCGAAGCTCTCGTCGCGGGAGAGTCGCGGCTGCTGGCCGATCACGCCGGGCCCCCGTACTTCCTCGACCTTGCCGTGCGCGTTGGTGATGATCCAGTGACGGTTCAGGAGCTGCACGGGCTCGTCGCCCTCGTTCGTGATGGTGACCGTGTACACGAAAAAAAATTCGTGGCGCGTTGGATCAGAGCGCTCGGGTGAGTAGCGGCAATCGACCTTCACCCGAACGCGGCGCGTCACGGCCTCGGAAGTCGACACGGGCCCGACTATCGCTCGTTATCGGCCTGAACACCCTCCTGAATCGTCCTCGGCGGTACCGGCCGGCCCGCCAGTCCTTCGCCCGTTTTGGCGGCAATTCCCGCCGTTCCCTTGACACCCCCGGCGACATGAGCGACCGAAGGCCGACGTGGCCGCCTGTTACTTCGACGTCGACGGGACCCTGGTCAGGACGAACCTGATCCAGCCGACCCTCTACTACCTTCGCAATCAGGGAACCCCCGTCCAGACCGCGCTACAGCTCGGTAAGGCCCTGTTTCGAGCGCCTCGCATGGCGACGGCCGAGCTGCTCGACCGGCGCATGTTCAACGAGCTTTTGTACAGTGCTTACGCGGGGATGAGCGAGGATCGCCTGGTCGTCCTCGCGGACGAGGTGTTCGACAACGTGCTCCGCCCGTCCTTCTTTCCTGCGGCGCGGAGCCTGGTGGAAAAGAGCAAGGCGGCCGGGCACGAACTCGTGTTCGTTTCCGGCGCCCTCGACCTGATCGTCGAGCGGCTTGCGGCGTACCTCGGCGGCGGGGACGTGATTGCGAACCGGCTCGAGATGAAGGACGGCATCGCCACCGGTAAATTGCTGAACCCGGTCGTTGCCGGTCCTGAAAAAGCTCGCATCGTCCGCGACCATGCGCGCGCCCGGGGGCACGACCTCGACGAGTGCTTCGCCTTCAGCGACAGCTATTCCGACGTGCCGATGCTCAGCGTCGTGGGTCATCCTGCCGCGGTGAACCCCGATCGCCGGCTCGCCCTGCTCGCCAAAGCGTACTCCTGGCCGCGCTTCGATCTGACCGTGTCCGCCTGACATCCCTCTCGGAGCGTTCCTTCCGCGCATGAATCATCCCAGTCTGGTTACTCTCGAGCGCGATAGCGCTCCCCGCACCCTTTTCTCCGGCGACCAACTGGTGGAAGTCGATCTTCCACCCGGTACTCGCTGCATCTACCCGAAGGCCACGCTCGAGCCGCTGCGCGACCCCGATGCCGCGATCCGCTACGCGCTGAACCACCCGCTCGGCTCCGATCCGCTGCATGCGCGCCTGCGGCCGGGGATGAAGGTGACGATCGCGGTCGACGACATTTCGCTGCCGCTGCCGCCGATGCGGCGCCCCGACGTGCGCGAGCGTCTGGTCACGATCCTGCTCGAGATGCTGGCGGACCACGGGGTCGAGGACATCGAGATCATCGTGGCGACCGGCGTCCACCGCCGCATGAAGCCGAACGAGATCCGGCACATGCTGGGCGACCGCATCTTCGACGCCTACTGGCCGGACCGGCTGTACAACCACGACGCGGAGGACACCGACAACATCGTCAAGGTGGGGGAGACCGAGCACGGCCACGTGCTCGAGCTCAATCGGCGCGCCGCCGAGAGCGACCTCCTCATCTACGCGAACCTGAACTTCGTGCCGATGAACGGCGGCTACAAGTCGGTCGCGGTCGGGCTCTGCAACTACCAGAGCCTGCGCTCGCACCACAATCCGCACTCGATCCGCAACTCCGACAGCTACATGGACCCGGCAAAGTCCGGGCTCGCCACGGACATCGAGAAGCTCGGCCGCGTCGCCCACAAGAACCTCGACATCTTCACGATCGAGACGACGGTCAACAACAGGATGTTCGACCCCTCGCTCGATTTCTTGATGAAGAACGAGGACGAGCTCAGCGGGCGCGAGCGGGCGCTGCTCAAGGCACTGGTGCTCAGCACCGGCAAGCTGCCGCAGCCCGCGCGCCAGGCCATCTTCGACCGCTTCCCCGCGCCGTACGGCATGACCGGCGTCTGGGCCGGCAACGTGGAGGAAGTTCACCGCCGCACGGTCGAGCGTAGCTTCGAGCAGTACTGCGTTCCGATCGAGGGGCAGGCGGACGTGCTCGTGTTCGGCGTGCCGTACATCAGCCCCTACAACGTGCACGCCTACTTGAATCCGCTTCTCGTTCAGGTGCTCGCGCAGGGGTACCTCTTCAACATGTACCGGGGAGCCCCGCTCGTGAAGAAGGGCGGCACGCTGATCCTCCTCCATCCCTGCTCGGACAAGTTCGACCACGAGCAGCACGCACCCTACGTCGATTTCGTGCATCGGATCTTGCCCGAGACGCGCGACGCCGTCGCCCTGTGCGAGCGCTACGAGGAAAAGTACGCGCGCGATCCGGCGCTCGTGCAGATGTACCGGACGGGCCACGCGTACCACCCGTCGCACCCCTTCTTCATGTGGTACTGGGGCGAAAACGGGCGCCAGCACCTCGGCCGCGTGATCTGCGTCGGAGCCGACAACGAGTACATCCCGAAGCTCTTCGGCTGGGAGACGGCGCCGAACGTCGAGGAGGCGCTGTACCGAGCCCGGGGTGGCGAGACGCGCTCGCTCGACGTGACGCTCCTCCATGTCCCGCCGATCGTCATGGGTGACGTGAGCCTTCCCCGCGGAGTGACGGCTTGACGGGTACACGTCTCACGAACGGTGCTGCTCGCTCGGAGCTCGATCTCGAGAAACTGTTCCGCGGGCGGCGCTTCGTCGTCGTTGGTGGCACTGGTTTCCTCGGTAAGACCTGGTGGTCGTTCCTGCTCGCGCACTGGCCGGCGGTCGAGCACCTTTACCTGGTCGTGCGCGAGAAGGGCGGCCGCACGGCGGAGCAGCGCTTCTGGGAAGAAATCGCGGCGACGTCGGTGTTCGATCCGTTGCGGACCGTCTACGGCGCGCATTTCGAGGCGTTTCTTCGGGAAAAAGTGACGCCCGTCGCGGGTGACGTGGTCCAGCCGTTCTGCGGGCTGTCGCCCGGCGTGCGTGACGATTTGCGAGATCGCGTCCACGCGGTCGTGAACGTGGCAGGCGTCGTTGATTTCGACCCGCCGCTCGACGAGGCGCTCGAGGTGAACGCGTTCGGGGTGCAGAACCTGGTGACGCTGGCCCGCGATCTCGGTGATCTACCGTTGCTCCACACGAGCACCTGCTACGTCGCGGGCAGCCGCACCGGTCACATCCACGAGACCAACCCGCTCGATTTTCCATTCCCGCGCGCCGACGCGCTGGAGCGTTCGCACTGGGTTCCGGATCGCGAGATCGCCGAGTGCCTCGACGTCATCGAACAGGCTCGCCACCGCGCGAGCGACGCCTTCCGTCAGAGTCGCTTCCTCGACGAGGCGAAGAAGAACCTCGCCGAGCGCGGTGAGCCGGCCCGCGGCGCGGTGCTCGACGCCGAAGTCAGCAAGGTGCGGCGAAAGTTCGTGGAGGCGCGCCTGGCCGAGATGGGCATGGAACGCGCCCAATTTTGGGGTTTTCCGAACACGTACACGTACACCAAGGCGATCGGCGAGCAGATCGCCGCTCGCTCCGGGCTGCCGTTCACCATCGTGCGGCCGGCGGTCGTCGAGTCGACCCTGAAGTATCCGTTCCCCGGCTGGAACGAGGGCATCAACACGAGCGCCCCGCTCATCTACATTTTGCGCGAGGGCGGGCTCCAGATCCCGGGCTCGAGCAATTACCTCGACGTCATCCCGTGCGATCTGGTGGTCGGCGGTCTCACCGCGGCGCTCGCCGAGCTCCTGGATGGTTCGGCGAAGGCCGTGTATCAGCTGGGCTCGACCGATACGAACCCCTGCACCATGCGGCGGTTCTTCGAGCTCACCGGCCTGTACAAGCGAAAGTACTACCAGCGGACGGCGCGCGGTGGCCCGGTGTGGTCGTTCTTCCAGGCGCACTTCGAGGGCGCGCTCCTCTCGAGCAAGGAATTCGACCGCATCGGTCCGTACCGCATCGCGGAGGGGGCGAAGGCCGTCGCCGGGCTGCTCGAGAAGGCGGCGGTCGGTCCGGCGCGTTCGCTGCTCGGGCCCGCGTCGACTGCCGTCAGCCGCTTCGCGGATCAGCAAAAGCGCGTGGGCGGCATCCTCGAAGTGTTCGTGCCGTTCACGGCGCAGTACCACTACGTGTTTCGCTGCGACAACGTGCGGAGCGCCTGCGCGCGGCTGACGGAGGCCGACCGGCGCCGCATCGGCTGGGTGCCCGAAGAGATCGACTGGCGGCAGTGGTTCTTCGACGTGCACATGCCGGGCCTCGAACGTTTCGTCTTCCCGCAGATCGACGAGCGGGTGAAGCGACCGCGGCGCGCGCCTCGGCCGCATGAAACGCTGACGGCGCTGCTCGACGAGATGGCCGATCGCCACGACCTCGCGATCGCGCTCCAGCGGGCGGAGCCGAACGGCCTGACGCGGATCACGTTCCGTGAATGGCGCGAGCGCTCGCTGGCCTGCGCCGCGCGGCTCGCCGAACTCGGCGTCGGCCCGGGCGACCGCGTGATGCTCGCCGCGGAGAACCACCCGGCCTGGCCGATCGCGTTCTTCGGCATTCTGGCCGCGGGGGCGACGGTCGTGCCGCTCGAGGCGGGGATCGAGCTCGCCGCGGCCGAGACGATCGCCGGCGCGTCGAAGGCAAGGGTGTTCGTGCTCGATGCCGCCGCGCGAAAGCGCCTGGAGCGCGGTCCGGGCGGCCCGGTAGCGCTCGTCGATCTACTCGAGGTGACGCTGGCCGGGCCGGCCGCCGTCCTCGCCGAGCCGGCGCCGGACGCCGTTGCCGCCCTCATCTACACGAGTGGTACGACGGGCAAGCCGAAGGGGGTCGAGCTGTCGCACGGCAACCTGACGGCGCTGATCGCCTCGCTCGCACCGCTGTTCCCGCTCGAGAAGGGCGACCGCGTGCTGAGCGTGCTCCCGCTCCACCACACGTTCGAGCTCTCCTGCGGGCTTCTGCTGCCACTGTCGCGCGGCGCGCGCGTCGTTTACCTCGACGAACTCAACGCCGAACGGCTCGAGGACGCGCTCAAGGCCGCGCGTATCACCGGTCTGATCGGGGTACCGGCGCTGTGGGAGATGCTCGAGCGGCGCATCCTGGCGCGGGTCGCGGAGCGCGGTGCACTCGTTTCCCACGCCTTCGATTTCCTCGTCGAGCTGAACCGTTCGCTCGGAAAGTCGATTGGCGTCGACGCCGGCCGGCTCCTGTTCGGCCCGGTGCACCAGGGGCTCGGCGGGCACCTCCGCTTCCTGGTCAGCGGCGGCGCCGCGCTCCCCGAACGCACCCACCAATTGTTCGCGGGGCTCGGCCTGCATCTCGCCGAGGGCTACGGGCTCACCGAGGCCGCGCCCGTGCTCACGGTCTCGGAAGGCCGCCCGGGCGCGCGCTCGGGTCACGTCGGCAAGGCCATTCCCGGTGTCGAGATCCGCATCGCGTCGCCGAACGCCGAGGGGGTCGGTGAGGTGCTCGCGCGCGGGCCGAACGTCATGCTCGGCTACTCGGACGATCCGGACGCTACGCGCCAGACGATCGACCCCGACGGCTGGCTCCGAACCGGCGATCTCGGGAAAATCGACGGGCGCAGAAACCTCGTCATCGTCGGGCGCCAGAAGGACGTGATCGTCGCGTCGAACGGCGAAAATGTGTACCCGGACGACGTCGAGGCCCGCCTTGGACGGGTCGACCACGTGGCCGAACTCGCGGTTGTCGGCATCGGCGACGGCCGGGGCGGTGAGCGCGTGGCTTGCGTCGCCGTGCCCGAAGACGACGACACGGTGACGCGCGCGGAGCGCCACGCGCGTGCCCGCGCCGCGCTCGACCAGGCGCTTGCCGAGTTGCCGCCGCAGCAGCGTCCGGCGGTCGTCACCCTGGTCGACGCGAAGCTTCCACGCACCTCGACGCGCAAGGTGAAGCGCCCGGATCTCAAGCGGCTGGTCGAGCGCACGCTGATGGCCGAGCAAAAGTCGATCGCGCCCGAGTCGAACGAGGGCGGGGGACGCGGCGTGCGCGCCGCGGTGGCGGCCATCGCGCGTCGCGACGTTGCGAGTCTTCACGCCACGCTGACCCTGCGCGGCGATCTCGGTTTCGATTCGCTGATGCTACTCGAGCTATTGGTGGCGCTCGAAGCGCAGGCGGGGCGCTCGCTCGACGCCGAACGCCTGAACGCCTGTCAGACGATCGGCGAGGTGGAGACGGTGCTGCGCGAGCAAGGGGCCGGCCGCACGGGACAGAGCGCGACCATCGCCGAGGTCGAAGCGGAGTCGTTCGAGGTCCCGGTGCCGCTTCGCGAGGCGGCCATGCACTGGCTCGGTCGCGCCCAGCACGGCTTCTACGAACGCGTGCTCCACACCACCGTTCGCGGCCGTGCGTTCATTCCGCAGAACCGCAACGTGCTGGTGGCGGCGAATCACGCGAGCCACCTCGACATGGGTCTCGTCAAGTTCGCGCTCGGCACGTACGGCGAGGCGATCGTTTCGCTGGCGGCGCAGGACTACTTCTTCGAGGGCAACCGGTTCCGGAAGGCCTACTTCGAGAATTTTACGCGTCTCGTGCCGATGCCGCGCAACGGCACGTTGCGTCAGGGTCTGCGCAAAGCCGCCGAACTCATCGAGCAGGGGAAGACGGTTCTGGTCTTCCCGGAGGGGACGCGCAGCGTCGACGGGCAGATCCACGAGTTCAAGGCCGTCGTCGGGCACCTCGCCCTCCATCAGGGCATCGATGTTTTGCCGGTGTACCTCGGTGGTACTTTCGCCGCCTTGCCGAAGGGTGCGACCGTGATCCGGCGCCGCGACGTCGTGGCGCGCATCGGGCCGGTGCTGGAGGCCTCCGACCTTCGCCGGCTGACCGCCGGTCTTCCGGCGTCGGACGCATCGCGCAGGGCGGCGCGGTTGGTGGAGCAAGCCGTGCGTGCGCTCGCGCGAGGCGAGACGTTCGACTTGAAGACGCTCGAGCCCGAGCTCGCGCTGCCGGAGCCGGAAAAGCCGCCGACGCTCAACGACGTGTTCGAGGAGCTCACTCAGCGCTTCGCCCCCGGCACCGTCGAGAAGCCGACGAGCTACTACTTTTCGCTCGGTGACGACCGCTTCACCTTGCTTTTGTCGAAGGACGGCTGCGAGGTGAAACCGGGCAAGCACGTCGCCGCGGCCGACTGCGTGCTGAAAACGTCGCCCGATCTGTTCGCGCGCATCGTGCGCGAGGCGTACGTCCCGTCGCCCGCCGAGTTCCTCTCCGGTGCGGTGAAGACCAACAACGTGGGCCTCTTGCTCGAGTTCCAGAAGGCGTTTCGGTTGACGGCGCCTTCCGGCGCAGCCGAGGGACGCTGACGATGGGCGGAAAGAACGGCAAGACCGGCAACGGCGCGACGAACGGCGGCCGGCGCCGGGCGTGGGTCGCCGGTGCCACGGGGTTCCTCGGGTCGCACGTGGTGAAGGCGCTCCGTGCGCGCGGCGACGACGTCGTTGCCGTCTCGCGCGGCGGCTCGCCCGACGGCGTGCAGGCGGTGGACGTCCTCGACGTGGAAGCGGTGAAGGCGAGCGCGGCGGGCACCGAGGTGGCGTTCGTCGCCGCCGGCAAGGTGTCGCGAAAGCGTGACGCGTCGGAGGAGCTCTACCAGTTGCACGTGGTCGGCACGAAAAACGTGCTGGCGGGGCTCCGCGCGGCGGGGGTGAAACGCGTGGTGGTCGCCAGCACGAGCGGCACGCTGGCGGTGAGCACCGATCCGCATCGCATCGCGGACGAGGGGTGTCGCGCGCCGCTCGAGCTGGTCGCGCGCTGGCCGTACTACCGGACCAAGCTCTACGGCGAGCGCGAGGCGCTCGCCGCCAACGTGCCGGGCGAATTCGAGGTCGTCGTCGTCAACCCGAGCCTCTTGCTCGGCCCCGGTGACTTTCGCGAATCATCGACCGAAGACGTGCGAAAGTTCCTCGAGGGTTCGATCCCGGCGAGCTCGGCCGGCGGCCTGTCGTTCGTCGACGTGCGCGACGCGGCGCTCGGTATGCTGCTCGCCGCCGAACACGGCCACGCGGGCGAGCGCTACATCCTGAACGCCCAGAACATCACGGTTCAGGCCTTTTTCCAGCGTCTCTCGCGGATCAGCGGGGTGCCGGCGCCGCTCCTCAAGCTGCCGGCGGCGCGGCCCCTTGCGCTCGGCATCGGCCGGCTCTTTGCGAGCGCCCTCCGCAGCATCGGTGGTGAACCACCGGTCGACGAGATGACGCTCGAGCTCGGTTCCTACTTCTGGTACGCCGACTCCGCGAAGGCAGAACGCGAGCTCGGTTTTCGCCCTCGCGACCCGGGCGAGACACTGAAGGATACGGTCGACGATCTCGTCGCGCGCAAAGTCGTGTTTCCGAAAGTGAAGACCCCGGGCGGCCTGCGCGACTTCTTCCCGTAAGACCGAAACTCCGACGACCTCTCAACGAGCACGACCCGGCGCCTATTCCCGAGTCAAAATGCGGCGTTCGGGCGGCCGGCGCGGGGTAGACAAGGCCGGTCGGCGTGCTTATAGCTAGCGGGAAACCCGCCGAGGAGGCTCCCCACCGTGCTGAAACGTATCGGTCTGCTCATCGCCACGAACTTCGCGATCCTATTCGTCGTCAACATCATCATCGCCGTGCTGGAGCGGGCAGGGGTGTTCGGACAAGGGGAGTTCCTGCGCGCCTACGGGCCGTTGATGGTGCTCGCCACGGTCATGGGCTTCGGCGGCTCGTTCCTGTCCTTGGCGATGTCGAAGTGGATCGCCAAGTGGACGACGGGCGCGCAGGTGATCGATTCGCCCCGCAATGCGACCGAAGCGTGGCTGTTCGAGACGGTTCGCAGCCAGGCGGCGCGCGCGGGCATCTCCACGCCCGAGATCGCGATCTACGACGCGCCGGAAATGAACGCGTTCGCCACCGGCCCGTCGAGGAACAACTCGCTCGTCGCCGTGAGCACCGGCCTGCTCCACAGCATGGACAAATCCGAGGTCGAAGCGGTGCTGGGTCACGAGATCAGCCACGTCGCCAACGGCGACATGGTGACGCTCACGTTGATCCAAGGCGTTCTCAACACCTTCGTCATCTTCCTGTCGCGCGTCATCGGCGGCATCATCGATGCGGCGCTCCGCGGCAAGGACGGCGAACGTGGGCGCGGGGGCGGCATCGGATACTTCGTCACCGTCATGGTTGCCGAGCTGGTCCTCGGCATCCTCGCCTCGATCATCGTGTTCTGGTTCAGCCGCCGGCGTGAGTTCCGCGCGGACCGTGGTGGGGCGACCCTCACCAATCCGCTGGCGATGATTGGCGCCCTGCGCCGTCTGGGGCAGGCCGACGAGAAGTCCACCCTGCCGACCTCGATGGCTGCCTTTGGCATCAGCGGCGGTGGCGTCATGGGTCTCTTCCGCAGCCACCCGCCGATCGAGGACCGCATCCGCGCACTCCAGGGCGGCCAGGCCGGCTAGAGCACAGCTCATCACTAGCTCCCCCTCACCCGCTTCGCGGGTGGGGAACGTGCTCGGCGGCATTCGCATTTTGCCCCGGCGCGTTCAAAACCGCGTCGCGCCATCGCTGTTTCAAGCAGGTTGCGGGCCGTGGCGCCCGGCCCTAGATGGAGCGTCCACTACGAAAGGACGCAGGTATGGCACTTCACATCGGCAGCATCGCACCCGACTTCGAGCAGGACTCCACCGCGGGCCGCATCCGGTTCCACGAGTGGCTGGGCACCAGCTGGGGCGTTCTCTTTTCCCACCCGAAGGATTTCACGCCCGTTTGCACGACGGAGCTCGGGCGCGCCGCCAACCTGAAGGCGGAGTTCGACAAGCGCGGCGTCAAGATGATCGCCGTCAGCGTGGATGCGGTCGAGGATCACAAACGCTGGATCGGCGATATCGAGGACACGCAGAAAGCGACGATGAATTTCCCGCTGCTCGGCGATCCGGATCGCAAGGTGGCGAAGCTCTACGACATGATTCACCCGGAAGCGAACGACACGCTCACCGTGCGCTCCGTGTTCATCATCGACGGGAACAAGAAGATCCGCACGATCATCACCTACCCGGCCAGCACGGGGCGGAACTTCACCGAGATCCTCCGGGTCATCGATTCATTGAAGCTCACCGACAGCCACAAGGTCGCGACACCGGTCGACTGGAAGGACGGCGACGATTGCGTGATCGTGCCCGCGCTCCAGGATCCGAAAGAGCTCGCGGAGCGGTTTCCCAAGGGGTTCACCGCCGTCCGGCCGTACCTCCGGATGACGCCACAGCCGAACAAGTGACGGGACGGGCTCGCCGGGCGCCCGCTACGCTTTCCTCCGCCTGACGATGCCCGGCGGATCGTTCCGCGGGGCAGCGGGCGGAGGAGGTTTTGCGACGGCGGGTGGAGCGGGCGCGGGCGCGGCGACCGGTGCAGGCGCCGCCGGTGCAGGCGCCGCCGGTGTGGGCGCCGCCGCGGCGACGGGCGGCGGTGCGACCGGCGCCGGTGCTGCCGCGGCGACCGGTGGCGGCACCGCCGCGGGTGTGGGCGGCGCCGCTTCCGGTTCTTCTTCCGGCGGGAGGCCCAGCCGCTCGCGCAAGAGATCGCCGAGGTGACCGAAGCCTCGAGCGCCGGGCGCGGCCCCGTCCTTCGCATAGTCGCGAAAGTTTCGCCGCTCTTCCACCCGCGAAACCTGCGTCGCGCTGAAGCGCGGGCGGCCACCTGCGTTCGAAACCAGGACCACGTCGAGCTCCTTCCCCGGCGGGAACGCACGGCGATGGTCGGCACCGGGCGCGAGACCGAGCTCGGGGAGTGGGATGAAACCGTCACCCTTCGGCGTCGTGACCTGGACGCCGCGCGCGACCGCGGCAACGACCGTCGCTTTCAACACCTCGTCCGGCGCCGGAGCGCTCGTCGCGTCGGGTGCCGTCAGCGCCTTGATCGAGAGCTTCACCCGGGGCCCCTTGTCGGAGGGCTCCACGCTGAGCACGCGGGCTTTCACCGCGTCGCCGACGGCGACGGCGTCTTCGGCACGCTCCACGCGGTGGCGGGCGAGCTCGGAAAGGTGGACGAAGCCGTCGATGCCGCCGAGGTCGATCACGGCGCCGTGCTTGTTGAGAGCGCGCACGGTGCCCTCCACGTCCGCCCCGGGTGCGAGTGTCGCCGCCAGATCCGTCGCCGCTTTGCGCCGCTGCTCTTCGAGCAACGCGCGCCGCGACACGACGACGCTGCGACCGCCGTCGCGGATCTCGATCACGAGGAGCTCGAGCTCTTGCCCGACGAACGGCGCGAGGTCGGCTGTGTACGAGAGCTCGACCTGCGATGCGGGGCAGAAGGCGTGGATGCCGCCGATGGTGACCTCGAGGCCGCCCTTGACCGCCCGCTCGACCTTGCCGACGACCGGCGTGCCGCTCGTCCGGGCTGGTTCGAGCGACGAGGTGTCGAGCGTTCCGCGCCGACCGAAACCCACCGAAAGGCGCGGACCATCCGGCCGGGCATCGATCACGACCGCTTCCACGATCGAGCCGACCTTGACGCTGACCTCGCCGCGCTCGTTCTCGAACTCGGCGCGCGCGATGCGCCCGTCGCCCGGGGTGCCGCAGTCGACGAACACGGCATCGCCGGCCACCTGCATCACCTTGACCCGCAGCACCTCGCCGACCTGGACGCGCCTCCCGGTCGTCGTTCCCTGCGCCTCCACGCGCTGCATCAGCGCGGCAAAACTGTCCTCGGGCATGGCAACGGGCAGCATGCCACCGATCGCCCGCGGAAGCTCAAGCGCGGGAAAACCGGCTTCGAGCGCTAAAGCAGGCCCTCGAGCCCGAGCGTGAGCATCAGCGAGGCGGGCGCCACCTGGTAGAGCTCGCCCAAGCCTTCGATCACGATCCGGGGGCGCGACGTGGCGATGCGACCGTCCACGGCGGCGAAGACGGCCAGCTGCTCGAGGATGGCAAAGTAGCCCGTGACACCCGCGCCCAGCGAGAGCCAGATGGGGTGGTCGACGCGCGGTTCGACGTGGGCGCCGTAGCCGCGGACCGTTGCGCGGTCGAGCGTTACCGCGACGCACGGTGCCACCTCGAAAGGGTCCACCCGCCACCCGCGGCAAGTGGAAACCTCCGCCGTCAGGCGCCGGACGTCGGCGCCGTAGCCCGGGAAATCACTCGAAGGAATCGCTTGATGGAGCGCGACGGAGCCGCCGAGGAGCGCGCGCCACTGGTCGAGCTTCGCGCCCGCCGCGAGCCCCACCGACAGGCTCGGTTTGGGGAACGGCCCGATCGCGAGTGTCACTGTCGGGGCGCGCACGAGCGCCCAGTAGCGGCGCGGCCCGTCGTCATCGGTCGTCGCTCTCCGGTCATCGCTCGACGCGTCCTCGGCCTTTGTCGGTGCCGCGGCTCCCGCTTTCGCCGCGTTCGAGGTCGTCGCGTGCTTGTCGCTGGGTGCCGATGTTCCCGCCGCCGAGCCGTCCGCCTGCGACCCGCTCGCGGCCGCCCCGTGGAGACCGTCGCTCGAACCCGGGGCTTCTTCGCCACGGAGCAGGAGGCCGAGCGCCACCGCGGCGGCGCCGGCCAGGTCCTCGCACGAATCGGATTCGAGCGTGCGTTCGCCCGAAACGCTCCGATCGCCGACGACCAGTGTCATTCGGAAATGGCCGTTGGTTCGTGTGATCCGCGCTTCGGCCCGCAGCACCGATTCCGCGCCCGCCGTCGGCGGTGCAAGGGCATCCACCCGATCGCGAACCGATTTCTCGCTCGGGCACCCGGCGGGCGCCTCCCACTTGAGCTCCAGCCTCGGGCGCGGCGCTGCCACGGCGGGAGCGACCGCGGTCAAGCAGATGAGCCCCGGGAGGCCAAGCCGAGCGAGCAGGGAACCGCCTTTCGAACCGTTCACCGAGCCGAACGGCGTCCCCTATACCGTGATCGGCTGCTCGAGATCAGGGACTTTCGGTGATGGCGATGTCGTCCACGTACAGGGTCGCTTGGGACGGGGAAAGCGCGTTGGCGAGACTGCCGACCCACCACTCACCGCGGTCGGTGTCGTCCGTGATCACGCCGCTCCGCCGGTAGGCGACCACGCCGTCCTGGTAAACGATCACCTCGCCCGTCGCGTCGGCGGCGCGCCTGAAGAACATGCGGATGTGAAACCAGGAGCCGATCGGAACGGGTGGGGCTGCGCTGTTGATCAGCGCTACTCCAGCCAGGAAGTCGAACATGGAGAGGACGAGGTTGTCGCTGGCGTCGTTGACGAGCGACACGTCCCACAGGCCGTGCTGGCCGTCGACACCATCGTCCCCCTCGAAGTGGAAGAGATTCCAGTTGTCCCCATTCGCGTGAGTCTCCGGGATCAGGTACCAGGCGCTGTACTCGGCGGCGGCCGGCAGCGTGCCTTGCCTCACGCACCGCGCTTGCAAGCCCTGGAGATCGGGGACGGCGCTGTCCACGGTGAACGCGACGGCGAACTTGCCGGAGCGCACCGGCGTCTGCACGAGGCCGTAAGATGCGCTGACGTTGGCGTAGCAGAAGCCATCGACGGCCGCGTAGCCGCAGAATCCGTCCTCGAAGCCCGTGGACCACGGTACCGTCACGACCAGGTCGGCGCTCGTTCCTGCGTCGGTGGTTCCTGCGTCGGTCGTCCCTGCGTCGGGTGGGGCGGGGGCCTCGGCGCACGTCCAGCTGCCGACGACCGCTTCCGGCTCACACCCGGCCACGAGCGCGGAAACCGCGGCGAAAGCGCACCAACGGCGGACTTTCGATGCGCCGAGCGGGGCGAATCGCATCGAGGCCCGGGCTCCGATCATCGCTGCGCGCTGCAGAACTGACGGGCGCGCGCCGTTTGCGGAGACTGCGGTGACGTGCGCTCGAGGCGCTCGAGCTCGGCCTCCGCCTCTGCCCGGCGGCCGAGCGCGCAGAGCGCCTGCACCCTCGCGGCGCGGCGTTCCTCCGCGAGCAGGCCGCCGGGGAACTTACGCTGGTGCTCGGCGAGCACCTTGAGCGCTTCGGCTGCGCGACCCGCTTGAAGATCCGCCGTTGCGCGCGACAGCATCGCCACCTCTTGCGCGAGAGTCCCGGAGCGGCGCGCGGAGGGTGACGGCTGCTCGGCGGCGGCCGGCTCGGCCGGCGCGGCGGGGGCGCTTTCGGTTACCGGCTGAACGGGCGCTGTCGAGACGGCCGCCGGTGCGGGCGCGTGCGCTGCCGCGGGTGGAGGAGCGGCAGTGGGCTCGTCGCGATCGCCGAGCCCGAAGAAAAGTGCTCCACCCACGCCGATCGCGGCCGTGACGGCGGCAATGACCGGCCAGCTCGACGACACCGTGCCGGCCGACGCGGCCTCTCCCGCCACCACCGAGTCACCCAGGCGCGCGTGGAGTGTCGCGAGAATGCGCTCCTGATCGGCCGCCGACGGCTTCAGCGCCTCTTTCCCCGCGTTGACCAGCGATTGGGCACCCGGACTCAAGTTCTTCATGGCCGTCGCGTCTCCGTGCCTTCTGGCACCCGCCGCGCGAGCGCCTCCTCGAACAGCATCCGCGCGGCGCGTAGCCGCGAGTACACGGTGTTGAGTGGGATCTCGAGCATCTCTGCGATCTCCGGGGCGCGGAGCTCGTGCAGCTCCGCGAGAACGAACACCTCGCGCTTGGCCTCGTCGAGCTCGTCGAGCAAGCTCGAGAGTAGCGCCCAGCGCTCCGACTGCTCCTTCAGATCGAACGGCGTCGGCTGATCGGGCGCGCGCGATGCGCCGATGGTGACCAGGTTCTCACCCGACGCTGCCTTCGCGCGCCGCGAGCGGTGATGGTCACTGACCGTGCGCCGCACGACACCGTAGATCCAGCTCCGCAGAGCCTCCGGTTTTTCCACCGTGGCCATCCGATTGTGAATCACGATGAAAACTTCCTGAACCACATCGTCGATGGCCTCGGGCGCGACGCCGAGCCGCCTCGCCGATGACCACACGAAGCCGAAGTACTGCTTGTAGACGGTCGAAAACGGCGGCACGGGAGGGAGCGTGGGGACGGCCTCGGAGTCCAGCATAAGGGACGCTGCGGCCGGCGAGTCGAAAGCAGTCTGGGCCAACGTTTAGAGCAGTGGCAGATGCCGCCGGTTTCCGTCAAACCGCGCGAAATGAGCCTTTGCCGAGGCCAATTGACGGGGGCCGAGCCTTGCTTGGCCCGGGTTTCTCGGGGTAGGGTCGGCGCCCTTTCGCTCCCCGTCCCCTCGAGCGATTTTGGAGGAAGGCCCCGCATGTCGCTAGCAATCCCGTGGAAGCTCCCGCTCTCGTTGCTCGCCGTGACGCTGCTCGTCGGCTGCGAAGAGGAGAAGAAAGAGGTCGCCGCTGAAAAGCCCAAGGCCTCAGCGGCTGCAGCCGCGCCGACGCCGACGCCGGCTCCGACCCCGCCTCCTCCCCCCAAGCCTCGTGAGGATTGTCCGGAGGGTTCGACCGGCATCGGCACCTCGGGCGAGCCGTGCCTCGGCAGCGGCGATTCGCGGATGATGGAAGTGAAGTGGTCGGGCAAAACGACCGACGAGGGTCCGAAGTTCAGCGTCACCAACAAGACCAAGAAGTCGATCCTGTACGGATCCGTCGCCGCGTACTTCTACGACAAGGCCGGAAAGCAGCTCCAGGTGACTCACGGTGGGAAGCCGCGGCCGATGCAGATCTGCTCCGGCAACATCTTCGCCGGTGCGGTGAAGCCCGAGGAGAAGATCTGGGTGTTCTTCTCGTGCGTGAAGAAGGACCACGTCCCCGAGGGAACCACCGCCATCGAGGTCGAGGCGAAGGGCGTCGGTTTCGCCAACGAGGCCGGCGACAAGAACGAGTATTACTGGTCGAACCCCGACCTGATCCCGGACGAACGCCCGAAGGGCGGCATCAAGCCGAAGTCGAAGTCGAAGAAGAAGTAGCGCGTGCTACGCTGATCGGTCTCCCGATGCGCGCCCGCCGACGTGTCGATTGGCCGTTGCTCCTTCACGCGGGCGAACCCCTGCCTCTGGTGCGGGCCGGTGGCAGGCGCCTGGACGTGCGCGAGCTCGCCGGTGCTTTTCAGGAGCTCTCCTCGTGCACCGAGACGGACGCGCTGCTCAGGCGCGCGGTGGAGCTCGCTCGCGAGTCGATCGGCGTCGAACGAGCGGGGATCTTCCTGATCGACCCCGCGGCGCGGCTGATGATGGGCACCTGGGGTACCGATCTCGAGCGCCGCACCGTCGATGAGCACCACGTGATGTGCGAATACTCCGACGAGGGGCGCGAGGTGTTCCGCCGTGCGGCCGAAGACGGCGTGCCGTGGACGCTGGTCGAAAACTGTCCGATCATCGAGCAGCTCGAGAGCGAAAGCCGCGTGTGGGGGCGTAGCTGGATGGTGTGCACGCCGATCGCTTCGGCGCGGCGTCCGATCGGCATGATGTTCAACGACCCCGGCCGGCGCGGCACGCCCCTGGACGAAGAGCGGCAAGGCATGCTCGCCATCCTGTGCGCCTTCGTCGGCGTGCTGCTCGATCTGCCGTCGAGGTCGACCGAGCCGGCGGCGCCGTTCCGGCGCACGAGTGAACTCGTTGCCGCGGTGGTCGCCGAACTTGCCGAGGCTCCCTCGCTGTCCGGGGCGCAGCTCGCGCGAAAGTACGGAGTCAGCGTGAGCCAGCTCGCGCGTGCCTTCAAAACCGAGATGGGGATGTCGATCGTCGAGCATCGCAATCGCCTTCGCCTCGCGCGCTTCTTTCGTCTGGCCGGCGAGGGCAAGGGGCTCCTGCCGGCGGCGCTCGAGGCGGGTTTCGGGAGCTACGCGCAGTTTCATCGCGTGTTCCGCGCACTCCACAAGAGCTCACCGGGCGTGTACCTCGGGCTGCGCGATCAGCGGAAAACGCGCTGAGCGCAACACCCGGAGCGTCAAGCGGCGATCATCGTGCAGTAGCCGAAGTCGGGGGCGCACTGGGTACCGAGGCATACGCCGCAGGTGCAATCATCGTCGGTGGTGCAGGACTTCGAGATGCAATAGCCCTGATCGGCGCACACCCTATCGGTGCCGCAGGTCGCGTCGGATCCGCACCAGCAGCCGTGGGGGTCGGCGGTGGTGGGGGTCATGCAGACGTAGCCGTCGGCGCAGGTCCAATCACCGTCGCTGCAGAGCTTCGGAGCGCAGCCGTGCTCGTCCGACGCGGTGCCCGGACCGGCGCAGCTGCGATCGTCCGCGCAGACGAAGCCTTCGTCCGTGCAGTTCGCGGGGGCGCAGCCGTGTGCATCGGCGTTGCTGCGACCCGGCGCGCAAGCGCTCACGGTGTTGCATGCGTAGCCCTCGTCACAAGGAGTCGGCTCGCAGCGTCCGCTCGAGTTGCAGCGTTCTCCTGCGGCGCATGATTCGTCCGTGCACGAGTCGGCGCAGGTCGTCGGCGTACCCACCGTGCAGGTCGGCGTCGGCAGCTCCAGACAGATCCGACCGTCGCCACACTGGTCGTCCATTTCGCACAGGCGCTGCGCAGGAAGCTGCGCGCCGCAACCCCCACTGAAGAGCGAGCCGCCGCAGAAGCTGCCGGGGAACGTGCAGTCCGACTGCGTCCGGCAACGCAGCGCAGGCGGTTCCGTGTTCTTCAGGCACGCTCCGTTCGCGCCACCCATTCCGGACATCGCGCCCGCGCCCGCCATTCCCCCGGACCCGCCCCCACCCGAGCCGCCACTCCCGTTGCCGCTCGTGCCGCCGGTCGAGCTACCCGCGGATCCCGAACTGCCGCCCGAAGACGAGCCGCCCGTGCTGGTGCCACCGGCTCCCCCGGATCCCGCACTCGCGCCGCCGGAGCCTCCGCTAGCGCTCGAGCCGCTCGATCCAGCGGACCCAGCCGACGCGCCCGAACCACCAGCGCCGGCGTTGTCCTCTACTTCGTTCCGAAAGGCCGTGCTGCCGCCGCCACAACCGGTCCCGACCAGGCCTGAGACCAAGGGTAGGCAGTGGATGAGCAGGGAGGGAATCGCTCGCATGGCCGGGCCAAAGCAAGCTTCGAGCCATGGACCTCGATTGCGACATCGGCCTTTTTGGGCCGGATCGAAGCCACCCTCACATTTCGTTCACGCGGCTCGCGGCTCAGCCTGGCACAGCGGCTCGCCCGATGTCGCGGGGGCCCTGGGGTGCGGATCTCCGGCTGAGTCGGGCTTGCGGGCGGCGTCGCGCCAGTGTCGTGCCGAGGAGCGAGGCGAGGATCCACAGGAGCGTGCTGTTCGGTGCGCGCGACGAATGAGCGAAGCTGCATCCGGCGTCGGGCGGCGGTGCAAACGTGTCGTTCGTCCGAGTGATCGGCGGCCCACCCGACGCGCCGGACGATCCGGCGTCGCGCCCCGCGTTCGTAGTCGGTGAGGTCCCCGCCGTCGGCGCGGAGCCCGCAGCGCCACCCACCGTCGATGCGGCGCCCCCACTATTTTCGCCCCCACCGAGCGAGCCGCCGACACCGACGTTCTCGCTTCCCGCCGTTGCCGCCGTGCCCGGCGCACCGGCGACGCCGGTCGCCCCCGCTCCGCCGATACCGGTGGCCCCTGCTCCGCCGGCGACCGTGCCACTCCCACCAAGGCCCGCCCCATCGCCCGCATCACCAGCCACGCCGCCAATTCCTGCGGTCCCGCCGCTGGTCGCGACGCCGCCCGACGCACCGACTCCACCGAGCCCTCCGGTTGCCCCCCCGCCGTTCCCCGCGACGCCGCCCGCGCCCGCGCCGCTGCCATCGTTCGCCACCGCGTGCAAGAAGCAGGTCGCGCAGCTCTGATCCGCCGAGCGCCGCCCGGCTCGGTTCTGCTCGACGAAGGTCACTCGCTCTGCCGCGTTGTCGACGGTGTCGATCACGGCGATGTGTCCAGTGCTTTCGTCTGCCCCGCAGACGCCGCCTGCGAAGATGATGAGGTCGCCGTGCACGGGGACCGTCGACTTCACGAGAGTGTCGGGGAGCTCGCCGTCGCACCACTCCTGCGCGTCGCCGTGGCGGTAGTGAATGCCCCAGCGGAATCGCATGTACCGGTAACTCCACTCCGTGCACTGGTACCCTCCGCCCTGCTGCGTTCGGATCCAGTCGTCGCCGAGGGAAGTCGCACTGGTGTCGACTCCGTTGTTCGACCAGATGCTACCGCTCGAAATGCCGTCGCATTGGGCGTACGCGGGCAGGCTGTCGATGATCCGCTCACTCGGAACTTCCTCGTTGCAGGCGTTCACCGCGAGCGTCGTTTCCGCGGTGGTTTCGGAAGCGAAGTCCGTTCCGCTACAGCCAGTGCCCAGCAGGCCGATGCCGACGGCAAGCAGCCGGATGCCCACACGAGGATCGAACCGCAGCATGCGCCCGTTCATGCGGGAGACGATGGTCGTGCCGGCCGAGCTTCGAAAGGTGTCCTTTTCGTCACCGCATGCAGAATTTTCTGCCGAAAACGCACCGTTCAGGGCGCGGATCCGCCGTTCCCCGTCATTCCGCACCGATCGTCACGACGGACGCGTCGGCCGAAGAGCCAACGCCCACCTCGAGGAACGCGTCGTCCACGAAGCGTGCACAGCTGTCCACGTCGGAGAGCATCGCATCGAGCGCGGTGGTCTCGTCGCCGGGCAGGAGCGCGAAGGCTTCTCCCCAGATTTGCGACGAGTAGCCGACCAGCACGAGCCGTGCCGGAGTGTCGCGGCCTTCCGAATCGACGAGGCTCCGGTTCCGCGAAACCGCCATGTCGACCGCGAGCGCACGCGCCGCGCAAGAGAGCCGCGGATCCCACCGAAGCTCGGGCACCGGGACGGACGCCGCCGCGGTGCCGCACTCGACTCCGCCCTCGGCGCGCAGGCTTTGCAGCAGCGCCAGCAAGCGATCCTGGCGACCGAGTTCGGTCGTGTCCGGTTCTGGCAGCGAGTCGCAAAGCGCTGAAGCCGGCCAGGGGCGTTGGACGCAGGCGCCGCCGACGCACGCCCCCGTGGGTCCGCAGCCGCCCGGTTCGCAGCCGGCAAGGCACAGGCCGTAGGTGGGCACGTCGGGTCTGCACTGCGATCTCACCGAAGGCTCGGCGATGCCCGCGCAGCGGGCCCCCGGGATTTCGCGGCAATCCGCATCTTCGGTGCACTCGAGGCTGCAGGTGCCGCACAGGCAGGTCCCTGCTTTGCCGCAGTCCAGAGCGTCGTCGCATGCCGTCAGCCAATTCGTGTTGCTGCCGATCGGCCCGCCCGCCCTCGGACCGTCGCAGGCAAGCGGCGAGAACGAGAGCGCAGCAAGGGCGACGCCGAGCACGACGCCGAAAACGTGCACCGGGCGATCACTCGTCATCGGGGCCCCTCACCGCCTGGCCGAAGTAGAAGAGGATCTCGGTGCGGTCCTCGTCGAGGTCGTTCGTCACGTTGTGCTCTTGGACGCGCTGCCACAATTCGTTCACGTCGGCGCGGACCCTGCGTAGAAGTCCGAGCGCTTCGTCGCGCAGCGGATGTTTGTCGTCGACCACGAACGTGAGCGTTGAACCGCCGGTCAGGTCGCGTTCGTGAGCCCGCGGTGTGCCCCGCCGGACCTTGGCGCCGATCGCGCGCACCACCGCCGAAAAATGATCGAACACCGCCGCTTCCCAGCCGTGCTCGGCATCGAGCGGAACCAGCAGCAAGGACGACTCGTACTGCGCGGCGTCCCCTTCGCCTCCCGATCGCTTGATACGCCCCTCTCGCTCGAGCTCGCGAAGGACGTCCCTGAGCTCGTCGTCCGGGACGGCGAGCCGTCCACGGAGCGCGGCGTGATTCATGCCGCCCGCGCCGTAGATCGTCGCCCACGCTATCGGGCCGAGCGACTCACGGCGTCCCTCGCGAAGGACGGCGGCGAGGTCGCTTTCGCGAGTCATGCCGTACACCGTGGCGTCGCCCGTGCCGGTTCGCGTCACGAGCCCGCTCGCGACCAGGTCGCTCAACACGGATCCGACGTTCACCGGATCGTCTCGCAAGAAGTGCTCGAGAAGCTCGCGCCGCGAGGCACTGTTTCGAGCCTTGAGGAAGTCGAGCACCGCTTGCCACAGCGTGCGATCGCGGAGCGTCACCCCCTCACTCACCCGCTGCACCTTCTTCTGATACGTGCGAAGCGCCAGACCGAACATGTCCGCCGCGACCTTGCGCGAGACGCCCTGCGCCTCGATCTCGCGCGAAAGTTCGAGAAAAACCTGGTCCGCGATGTGGGCGAGCGGAGCGCGGAGCCCGGCTGCCGTCGAGAGCTGGCCAATCAGAACCGTCGTTTGATGAACGATGGCGTCGATCAGGAGTTTCGCGTTCAAGCCGGGACGGCCAGCGTCTCACGGATCGGAACCCACCGTGGGGGCGTCGTTTCGTTCGCCGTCGCGCCAACCGACGTTTCCAGCAGCCCTGCAATCGGTGCTGAGTCCGGCTCGAGAGAGGTTCTCTCCACGGATGCGAAGACGGGCGCGTTCGCGTTTGACACCCTTCCCGCATGACATCGAGTGAGCGAGCCCTTTGGCTCCTTGTGATCGCGTGCGCCGGTTGCGGTAACGGCGCGTCCGCGAAGGACCCCGCCGCCGCACCGCTCGGCCCGAGCGAGCCGGTGATCGCTGCCGGCGTGCGCTGGGTCGGCCGCGTGGATGCAGAGGACCCGGCGGCTCCCCGTTTTGCCTGGTCGGGCTCGGGGTTCATCGCCACGGTCGCGGGAACGGCGATCTCCGTCGCGCTGGCGAGCGAGGGGACGTCGGAGCCGGTGTACGTCCAGCCGGTCATCGATGGAACGCCGGGGACGCGCATCGCGCTCGCGGCCGGCGAGCAAACGGTCTCGCTCGCGTCGGGCCTCGCCGACGGCGACCACGTGGTCGAGCTCTACCGCGAAACCGAAGGTCGCTACGGGCGCACCGTGTTTCTGGGGTTCACCGAGGGCACGCTCGGGGAGCCACCCGCAGGTCAGAATCGCCTGATCGAGATCGTGGGCGACTCGATCAGCGCCGGCTACGGCAACCTCGGCAGCGAAGAGCATCCGAACTACGGACCGGACCCGAGCGGCGGGTGCATGTTCAGCACCGAGACCGAGAGCGCGTACCAGACCTACGGCCCGATCGCCGCACGTCAGCTCGGTGCGGACGCCGGCATCGTCGCGGTCTCGGGCTGGGGTGCCTACCGTGACAACGTGAACGCGACCAGAAATGTCCTTTCGTCCGTCTACGGGAACACGCTCGGTCTGCTCGAGACACCCGTGTGGACGTTCCCGCAACGCGCCGACGTGGTGGTCGTGAACCTCGGCACCAACGATTTCGCGATGGGCGACGCCGGCGAGGCGGAGTTCAAGAGGGCGCTCACCTCCCTCGTCGGCACGATCCGCAGGAAGAACCCCGAGGCCTGGATTTTCGTCATGATCGGCCCGCTCCTCTACGGTTCGGGCCTGTCGCAGGCCACCACCTACCAGACCGCGGTCGTGAAGGAACGAAAAGCCGCCGGAGACTCGCGGATCGAGCTCCTGAACTTCGGACAGCAGGACATCTCGCTCGGGACGGGCTGCTCGTACCATCCGAACGTCACCGTGCAGACGGCGATGGCGGACCGGCTCGTCACTGCGATACAAGGGGCGCTCGGCTGGTGACGACGATGAAGATCGATCTTGGTCTGGTCGCGGGTCTGGCGCTGCTGGCGTTTGCCTGTAGCGGAGGCTCGCAGAAGGCGGAACCCGCGGCCGGCAACGCTCCCAATCAGGACGACAAGGAGTTCAAGGTCTTCTTGCTGATCGGTCAGTCCAACATGGAAGGTCAGCCGAAACCGGAAGCGAAGGACCTGATGTCGAACCCGCGGGTGCAGGTGCTCGCGTACGACAATTGCCCGAATCTCTCGCGCACCTACAACGAGTGGTACACGGCGACGGCGCCGCTCCACGGCTGCTGGGCAGGCGTCGGCCCCGGCGATTATTTCGGCAAAACTCTGGCCGCGCACTACCCCAACGCGACGATCGGCCTCGTGCCGTGCGCGATCAGCGGGGTCGACATCGACATGTTCCGTAAGGGCGTGACCTCCGCGCGCCGCGCCGAGTTCCGCATTCCGCCCGACGATCACTGGGGCGGCGCGTACGAGTGGGTGCTCGAGCGAGCGCGGCTCGCTCAGCAGTCCGGCGTGATCCGCGGCATCATCTTCCACCAGGGAGAATCCGACACCGGGCAGGCCGTGTGGGTCGAGAAGGTGAAGGGCATGGTGACCGATCTCCGCGCCGACCTCGGTCTCGGTGAGGTGCCGTTCCTGGCCGGGGAAGTCCTCCACGGTGGTTGCTGTGATAGCCACAACCTGATCGTCAGCCAGCTGCCCTCGCAGATCACGAACGCCTTCGTGATCTCCGCGAGCGGCCTCGTCGGTGCCGACACCGCCCATTTCGATCTCGCGGGGCAGCGCGAGTTCGGCACGCGCTACGGACGGACGATGCTCGACGCGCTGGAGTGAGGCGCCTCGAACCTTTGCCGCGCTCGTGCTAGACGTCGCCCGTCGTGGGTAGGTTTGCTGCCGTCGCTCTCTGGGTCCTGACCGTCGTCGGTTGCCCGGGGTGTGGCGGTTCGCAAAGCCCACCGGCGCCTCCGGCCGGCGGTGCGAAGCCGGCGGCGACGCCGACCGAGAACACGGCGGCGCCGACCGAGAACACGGCGACGCGTGCCGAGCTGACGGCAGAAGCGTGTGAGGCGAGTGGCGGCTCCGTCGTCGGTGACATCGGCGACGGCGCGATTCATCGCCCGGAGTATCGTTGCCCGAGCGGCGTCGAACCGTCCGGCACCATCCGTGAGAAAGCAGGTGGTCCCATCGGCGTCGAAGGGTCCGTCTGCTGCCCCCGCTGACGCCCCTCCGCTCACGATTCGCCGCTCTTCTGGCGTTCGTCGCCTTCCTCACGCTGGTTTCGGCAGCGCGTGCCGAGGAACCGCTCCGCCTGCGCGTCTTGTCGTGGAACGTGTGGGGCCTGCCGGCGGTTTCGACGAACCTCGTCGAGCGGATGACGGCACTGCCCGACGCGATCGCGAAGCTCGATCCCGACATCATCTTGTTGCAGGAAATCTGGGCCGAAAGCGACGGTGTGCGGGTGAGTCGGGGGCTAGCACGCCACGGCTACCACCATGTGGTCCACCTCGCGCACACCGAGCCCGGCATGACGGGGCTCTACACCGCGTCGAAGTTCCCGCTGAAGAACGTCGGCTTTCTTCCCTTCTCGACCGGGCGAATGGTGCACACGCTGTGGCACCTCGAATGGATTGCCGCCAAGGGCGTCGGAAGCTTCCTGGTGACGACTCCGCTCGGCGATCTAGCGGTCCAGAACACTCACCTGCAGGCGCAGTACGAGTCGGACGACTACGCGGCGGAACGGCTCTGCCAGGCGAGCGAGATCCTCCTGATGCAGCAGGACCGGGCGGTCCCGCTGGTGCTGGGCGGGGATTTCAATACCGGCGCGGAGGAGCTGCCGCGACGTGCTCTGCTCGATCTGGTTGCACTGAGGGACACGACGCCGTCGCCGCGCCCGGACACGATCTTCGTGCGCAGCGGGGGGACGGTTCGGATCCGTATCGTCGAAACGCGCCAGGCACTCACCGAGCCGGTGCGGCTCGACAATGGCGTCACCACGGCGCTCTCCGACCACCCGGCCGTCGTCGTCGATCTGGAGCTCTCCGCCGACACGGCGACCGCTCCTGCTGCCGGCGGCGACGGAAAGACGCGCGCGATGGCCCGTTCGGCGCTGATCACGGCCGCCGACATCACGCCGTTTCGGGTCACGCTGGCGCTCTCGACGGCCGTGAGTCTTCTTCTCATCGCCGTTTCGTTCTTCCGGCGCACGCGCGGGCTCCTTGGCCGCTCCTGGCGGCTGACGATGTTTCGGCAAACGAGCCTGGCGCTGCTCGTGAGCGGCTTCGTCTGGACCGCTTATCTCGGGGCCCTCTACTACCCCGCGCGCGCCAAGGCGCTCCGCCTGGTCGCCCAGGAGCTCCAAGCGCTACCGAACATCGCGCCGGTCGCTCCCGCCGAATTCTAGGGCAGCTCCACGACTGCAATGCCGGGGGCGGCCCGATCGGCGTCGAGGGCTCCGTCTGCTGCCCCAAGTGAGCCGGGCAGCGCCCGCTGGTCGGCGGCGCTAGTATTGGGCAGCTTGTCATCCATGGGACGGGTATCGACGTGGCTCGGCGTGGCGGCGCTCCTTGGGACCGTGTGTCTCGGGGGCTGTGGGCGGTCGCGGGCGGACGAGGGGGGAACGGGAGCGGGAGCGGGAGCGGGAGCGGGAGCGGGAATGGGAGCGGGAGCGGGAATGGGAGCGGGAGCGGGAATGGGAGCGGGAGCGGGAATGGGAGCGGGAGCGGGAGCGGGAGTGGGAGGCGAAGCGGGAGCGGGCGCGGGAGGAGCGGGTGGAACGGGAGCGGAAGGAGGGGCGGGGGCGGATCGGTGTCCGTTCGAGCCGGATGGGGGCGGGTGTGGGCCGAACACTTGGACCTATTCGGTGAACGTGTGTTCGCCGGATAGCTGCACGACATTCGGGGACAATCGCTGCTACTCGCGCTGCGATGGCGCCGCGGGGCGGGTGGCGATCGGAGGCTGTCCCGAGTGCGCTCCGTCCTGCTGCCCCGTCTACGTTTCCATCGGCGGCGACGAGCTGGAGCGGACCGACATTTCCGTCTGCGCGCCGCGCTGTGAGCTCTAAGGCCTTCTAGGGCAACTCGACGACCGCGATGCCGGTGAGTCCGGCAGTGCCGGTGACCAGGTTCACGAGGTCGGTGCCGTCGAGGTTGGCCATGCCGACGCGGCCACCGGTGCCGCCCGTGAAGAAGAGTTTGCCGCGCTCGAGGTCGAGCGTCACGCCAATTGCTTCGCGGACGCCTTCGATCAGGATCTCGCGGTCCATGCGATTTTCGGCAGTCGCGCCGTTCGGGATTTCGATCGGCGCGCGGTTGATGGTGTCGTCGCCGCGATCTGTCCAGTAGATGTGACCGCGCTCGAGGTCGAGGTCGACGTCGATGGGCTCGGGCAGGCCGGCGAAAAGAACCTCGATGTCGGTGCGGTTCGTCGAGTCTTCGCCCGCGGGCATGGTGAGGGACGCGCGCCGGAGCGAGCCGACCATGCCGTTGTCCGGCCCTTTTTGGCTCCAGTAGACGTAGCCGCCCGCGAGGTCGAGCGCGATGCCGACGCACCAATTCGAGTTGTCCTGGCGATCGGTTGCGCCGGTTCCGGTCGTGACCAGGGTTTCGATCGCGGAGCCGTCGAGGTTCGAGCGCATGACGCGCATGCCCTCACGATCGGACCAGTAGAGCTTGCCGTTTTCGTGATCGATCCTGAGCTGCTTCGGTGTGTAGGTGCCGCCCGGCTCGACGACGGTGACGATGTTCGTGCCATCCAGGTCCGAACGCCGGATGAAGCCGTCGTCGTTGGCCGGGACACCCATGCCGGTCCAGTAGATGTGACCCTGCTCCATGTCGACGGCGATGCCGTCCGGACCTTGCCCGGCGTCTTCGACGATCGTGCGTTCCTCGGGGTCGACCACGTCGGTCGCCATCACGCTGCCGCCAACGTCCAGGTAGAACACGGTGAGCGTGCCCTCGGGCTCGTCGGGTGCGCCCGCTGCACCGTTGCCACTGTCGCCGGCGCTGCCTGCTCCCGCACCGGCACCCGCTCCCGCGCGGCCGCCAGCCGCGCCGTCCGAGCCCGCCGCCCCTCCGCTGCCGGCTCCGGCGCCTCCGACCGTGCCACCGCGCCCGGCGTCGGCGGTGGTGCCGCCCGAGCCACTCGATCCGCCGGCAAAAGCCCCCGCGCCTGCCGCTGCGCCGCCGCTCCCGAGCCCACCGGCGGCGCTCGCGCCACCGGTACCCCCGAGCGGACTTCCTGCGGTGCCCGCTCCGCCTTCCCCCGCGCGAGCAGGTCCCGGCTCGCTGTCATTCGAGCACGCAAGCGCGGCGAGCGCGGCGACGAGTGCCACGCCGGCGACGCAGGTGCGACCGACGAAAGCGACCGACCGGTTTGACATGTCGCGAGACTCTTGCTTCTGCAGTAACGCCAGGGAGAGGGCACCAGTCACGTTCCGCCCGATGCGCGCAGGAAACGACGTCCGGGCACAGATCGAGCGGAAAGATCCAGGCCGGTGGTGTGTGCAAACACACCTGGTCATTCGACCCTCTGCGGAAAGTCGGGGTTGCTACGGCGACTGGCGCGAGAAGGCGAGACCGGCCACGCCGAGCGCGCCGAGCGCGAAGTAGAACCAGCGTCGCGCTCCGATCCGCTCGCGGTGGCGGACGGCGCCGATGCCGGCACTGAAGAGCGCCTGCGTTCCCGCCATTGCCGCCCACAGGCCGAGTGGTCCGAGCGTGAGCGCGACCGCCGACGCCCAGGTGCCGACGACGGTCGGTAGCGAGTAGATCCCGGTGCGCACGAAGCGCCGCCAGATCCCCGGCTCCCAGGCTTCGCGACGGCGAACGACGAGGAGCGGGAGCAGCACCACCCCCGACCCGATCTCCCACGCCCAACCGACGAGAAGCGGATTCGTTGCGCGCGCCAGTCGCGCGAACACGAGCGCACCCAGCGCGAAGAGCACCGCCGCGGCCAGTGTGAGAATCGCACCCTTGGGTATGTCCGCGGTAAGTCCTTCGTTCGAGTGGTCGCCGAGGGAACAGAGCACGGCGCTCGTGACCACGAGCGAGCACCAGAGGAGCTCGACCGAGCTCAGGTGTTCGTCGAAAAACAACGCGCCGAAGCCGAGCCCTCCGAGCGCGACACCCGCGACCAGCACCGCCGCCCGCAGCCCGAACGGGAGTCGCCGTGCCGCCTGGAGATGGAGCAGGTTGCCGATGGCGGTGATCGACACCATCGCGACGAACTCCCCCAGTCGCGCGCCAAGGGCCTGCCAGGCCGTGAGAGGAACCCAGCCGAGCAGCGGCGCCATCGTCACGCCGAGCGAGAGCCCGCGGAACGCTGCAATCTCCGTGCTGTCGTGTCGGCGCGCGAGCTCACCGATGAGCACGTCATTGACCGTGTAGGCGAGACGCAGGAGCAGGCACAAGGCGAAGAAGGTCAGCATCGGTGCCGGCTGCGCGAGCGCTTCGATAGCACGACGCGAAGCGAAGGCGCGATTTTGTACTTGCGTCATCGTGACCTTGAACTGAAGCTCGCGATCTCCGATGGAACCGACCCTTCCCGAACAGATCTTCCTGCGAAGGGTCACCGCCGGGACGATTCGCGTCATGCTCCTCGGCGCGTGGATCGTTTGGTGCCTCCAGATCATTTTCCCGTTCGTGGTACCGATCCTGTGGGGGGCGATCATCGCGACGGCGGTCTCGCCGCTGACGCGCTGGGCGTTCCCGAAACGTCCCGGGCTCGGTGCCGTGGTCTTCGGCGTGCTCGGGTTCGCACTGATCCTGGTGCCGTCCTGGCTGTTCCTCGGGTCGATCGGTGACTTTGCGATCAAGATCGGCAAGCAGTGGGCGGACGGGCAACTCAAGATCCCGCCGCCACGCCCGGACGTCCTCGAGTGGCCCCTGATCGGCAAGAAGCTCCACGCGTTGTGGACCAATGCGGTCAATGCGCCGGCCTCCGTCATCGAAGGGCACTTGCCGCAAATCCGCGAGGTTGGCCGCTGGCTGATGCGGTCCCTCGCCGGGCTGACGCTCGGCGTGCTGCAGTCTCTGTTCGCCGTCGTACTCGCGGCGGCCTTCCTGGCCAAAGCGGAAGCCACGCACCGGGCTCTGCTGCCGGTGGCCGAGCGTATCGCCCCGCGACGAGGTCAGGCGCTGATGGACCTCGCTAGCGCGACGGTGCTCGGCGTGGCCAAGGGCGTGATTGGAATTGCCGTGATCCAGGCGGTCCTCGCCTGGATTGGCGTCTCGGTTGCGGGCGTGCCCGCTCCCGGTGCCTGGGCGCTCCTGGTGATGATCGCGGCGGTGGCGCAATTGCCGTCGCTGCTCGTGCTCGGCCCGATCTCGGTCTACGTCTTTTCGACCTCGGGCTCGACCGCCGGCGCCATGTTTCTGGCCTGGAGCCTGTTCGTCGGATTCCTCGACAACGTGCTGAAACCGCTCGTGCTCGGCCGCGGTTCGCGCGTCCCCACGCTGGTGATCGTCATCGGCGCGATCGGCGGCATGATCGCCTCGGGCATCATCGGATTGTTCGTCGGCGCCGTGGTGCTGGCCGTGGGCTACGAATTGTTCGTTGCCTGGGTGAGGGACACGAGCGAAGACGATGCCCCTCCGACACCGACGGTAGCCGAGTAGCCCGCGGGCCAACCGAGCCGCGAAGTCGCGCTTCCGACCGGGCCCGGGTCCGGTGATGTGGCACTTTTCGGCGCGGGAGCCCTACCTTCGGGCGCATCGTCGATCTGATGTCAAAGTCGCGGCTCCCCATGGACGACTCCCCCGACCGCCCTTCCGAAGCCAACACCGTTCCACCCTCGAAGCCTTCGGCCCCGAACCAGTTCCGCCGACAGACCAAGGCTCCGCGCGTACCGAGCGGACGCGTCATCGCCCCCGCTCCCGCGTGGATGAAGAAGCCGCTGAAGCCCCCCGGCACGGGCTTCCCACCCGACGGACGTTGAGCCCGCGCCGGCTACTCGAGGAACTGCGGTTCGGCGGCGAAGTTCGGCACCTTGGCCGGCTCCGTGTGCCTCGGGTACCAACCGGCGATGGTCACGCCCCACGTGTAGTAGTTGCGCGCCGCGTCGCCGCCGAGCCCGAGCCGCCACATGTAGTCGTCGGGCCACAAGCCGAACACGTTCCAGACCAGGAGCTTCACGTCGAGCCCGGCGGTCCCGTGCAGGCGCGGCGTGCTGCCGTCGAAACGTGTCGGCTCGAGGTACGTCCCGGCGCGGATCTTGAGGTTGTCCGGTAGCACCCCCGACTCGATGCCCAGGCGCGGCGAGAGGACGGTCTTACGCCCCGAGCGGTTCACCTGCTGCGACACCAGACTTTCGACGCCAACCGCCTCGTCGACCGATCCGGAAACCAGCATCGAGGCGGCGACCTGAACGTAGAAGCGGTTCATCCCGGTGAGGGCCTGCTCGATGCGCCGCTTCATGTGTAAGCGCTCGCGTTCGAGCCTCCGATCGTCGGCCTCGGCGGCGCGCTCGAAGCGCTCCTTGATCGCCTTCCGTTCGGCCTCCGTTCTGGCCGCCGCCAGCGCGCGCTTTTGCGCTTCTTCGCGGTCCAGCGCGCGCATGCGGTGCTCGAGTGCCTGCCGCTCGATCAATTCGACGTCCGTGCGCCAGGGCGGATTGAACGGGCGTGCCCCGAACTGCACGGCGAAGCCGAAGTTCACGTCCCAGGGCAGCGCGACGGCCTTCGGCAGGTAAATCGTGGCGCCGTCCGAGTCGGTGGCGACGAGGTCGCCGTTCGCGTTCGGCAACAGGCCGTCCCGGTAGCTCGCCTCGGTTCTAATCCCCGTGCGGTAGGCGAACCCGAGCCGGAGGGGCTTGTTCTCGGGCTTGAAGACACCGCCGAACTCGAGCCCGGTGCCGGACGACTCGAAGAGCGCATTGCGCTTGTCGTCCGGTCCCTTCACCGTCATCGAGACGAAGCGGGCTCCGACGCCGAGGACCAGCTGGTTGTGGGCAATGCCGTGGGCAAACTGGAGGTGCGTGGTCGGGATCGTCGCCACGATCCCGCGCGAGGATCCGTCGTCGGAGGGACTCGACAGGGCGTACTGCTGCACCTCGAGGTTCAGACCGACGCCGAGTTCGCCCCACTGGAGATTCACGGCCGGCGTGAAGAAGACGAACGAGTCGGGCGGGTTCGCGATGTGAGTGGTGCTCCCGCTGTTGAAAAAATCGGTGTCCTGGAGGGTGGCCGGGAAGGTGAGACCGAAGCCGAGCCAGTAGTCGAAGTGCGTGTACGAAAAGAAAGGACGCACCCCGGGCGCCGCCGGGTTCTGGAGATCGCCGTCGACGTCCTCGGCGATCGCGACGTAGGCGCCGCCGAGACCGGTCACGCGCGAGCCGGCGAAGAGCGGACCTTGAAAGAGGTCGACCGCGTACTCGCTGGTCTGGATCGCCGTGCCGTTCGGCCCGAGAGGGCCGGCCGCATTCGCTCGCCCAGCGACGAAAGCGACGGCGAGCGCCGCCAGCGAACCGACGAGGCCCGCTCGCGCCGTCGACGAACGGAGTCGGTGCCGGAGCGTCACGGTGCAGGCGCAGGTGCGGGTGCGGGTGCCGGCTGTGCGCCCCGAGCACGCTCGAGCGCAGCCGTCACTTCGTACTCGGCGGTGATGGCGGGCCCCGCGAGGGTCACGACCGGGTGAGCCGGCGCAACGGCGCGGAGCTTTTCGAGCTCGGCGTGGGCTTCTGCGATCCCCTCCTCGACGAGGACGAGTTTGGCCTGGGCGCGCACCATCTTGGGATTGAGCTCGAGGGCTCGGACTAGGAAAGCGCGAGCTTCCTTGCGAATGACGAAGCGCTTCAGTGCTTCTCCGGCTTTCATGTACTTCACCAGCGGATCATCCGCCTTTCCGTCCTCGAACCATCCCATCGCCGTATCGAACTTCTCCCACTCCTCGGCGAGCAAGTAGTAGAGGGCCGCGACCCGGTACGTGCGCGGATCCTTCGGAAACTGGCGCAGGGTTTCGTTGACCGGACCGAGCGCCGTCTTCAGGTGATCCCGCGCGAGTTGCTCGAGCGCCTGGCGCGCCTTCGTGTGGAAAGCCACGCTCTTCTCGGCCCGCTCGAGGTCCTTTTCCTGCGCGTCGCTCAGCGCCTGCCCGGATGCCTTCTGGTCGCTCAGGCGTTTGACGTCGACCGCGGCACGCTTCGCGAGCTCGCCGACGATCACGGCGACCGTGGAGAACCCGTCGCTCCACGAGAGCTCGAGCGTCGCGTGGAGCGTCATCGCGTCGACGCCGGGCTTGCCCGCGATGAACGCGGTGGCGCTTTCGAAGCGTCCGATCTCGTCGCCTTCGAGGACCTGGAGCAGCTGCTCCATGGTGGTGACGGGGGCACCGGGTGCGACACCTCGCTCCTTTTGCACCTCGGCGAGGAACGCTCGAGCGTCCTCGGAGCTCATGCCAGAGCCTTCGCTTGCCGCCGAATCGGCCGTGCCAGGGGCCGGCGTGCCGCTTCCGCACGCGGCGAGAAGCGCAAGAACGAGCGGCGAAACCCGAAGCCAGTGCGTCATGGCGGCCGAAGGTATCAGATCGCGACCAAGAGCGGCAACGGCCGGAGATGTGCTCTACCGCGGCCGGTGGCGTGCACGGTCGACGCCGACCAGGCCCTTCACCTCGCCGGCGTTCTTTGCTTGCGCAAGGAGCTCGACGAATTCCTTTTGCTTCAGGAGCGCTTCGAGTTTGTCGCGCGCGGTGCCCATGAAGTGGAGGATCGCGATCTCCGCGCTCGAAGTGCTCTGGTGAAGCCCCTTCGCGATCACGCCCTGCTCGGCGAACACCTGTGCTCGCTCTTCGAAGCCGCGCTCGAGCGCGGCAAAGTCGCCGACTTTCAGCTTGAGGTAGAGGCTGAACGTCTCGCCCGTCGGCGGCGCCGCGGGAACGGTCACGCTCACGTCGCGGGTGAGCCACACGAGGGACGCGTCGGGTGCGCCCTTCCGCCCGAGGTGCTCTTCCAGGTTCGGCGACTTCAGGGCCTCTTCCACCGTGCGCTCGTCGTCGGCGAAGAAGTGGATGACGATGCGCCCGTCGTCGAGGCGGCTCAAGAGGTAGCCTTTCACGCCGGCCTTCTCGCGTTCTGGTGCGCCCTCCTCGAAGAACTTCTGGAACGCGTCGAAATCGCCGATCTCGTGCACGACGAAGACGCTTGCCCCGCCTTGACGCTTTTGCTCGCCGGAGGGCGACGGCGTCGTCGCGGTCGGTGAATCGGGCGACGCCGCTGCGGCCGGCGTTCCTCCGCCGCACGCCCCGAGGCTAATGCCGGTGACCAGGCAAATCAGGGCGCTACCGAAACGTGAAACGGAGATGAGTCGGTCAAGGCGGAGGAACATGGGCCCGGAGGCTGCCACATTCGGGACGGTGGCGCGATGCCACTCCGGCGCGCCCGCGCCGAGCGAGATCCGGAGCCCGAGGCGGGCTTGCTCGTTCTAGAACTGCGAGAAGAAGTTCCAGAGCGTTTCGCCCGCGCTCGGCGCGAACTGGTGGCCCGCCGTGTATTCGCACTCGACCACCGGGTAGCCCGCGCTGCAGCCCTGGTACGCGCTGCAGCTGCACGGCAGGAAGTTCGAGGCGAGCTCGCCGCACCAATTCGGTTCCGCCGCCACCGTTTGCGCCGTGCAACCGTTCCGCTCGACGAAAATCTGAACCGCGCTCCGGTGACCGTCGAGCAGCGAATCGTCCGTTCCGATGAATGCCATCGTCGCCACCGGCCGCGTGCCGTCCTCGCAGCGGCCGCTGGTCGTCGCGTTGCCGGCCATCGGCGCGATCGCGCGCATCCTGCTGTCCGCCGTGCAGGCGAGCGTGAACGAGAACATCGCGCCGAAGCTGAAGCCGGTGGAGAAGATCCGGTCTTGATCGATGCAAAGGTCGGAGCTGAACCGATCGATCATCGCGTGGAGAAACATGATGTCTTCGCCGTCCGCGTTGCCCCAGCCAAGGCCGTTGTTCTGGTAATCCTGCCCTTCGGGTGCGACGAGGATCGCCTGGCCGTCGATCACGTTCTCGAGGCCGAAATAGCCGCCATTTTCGATCTGCTCCGCCGACCCGCCCCACGGGTGCCAGCCGAAGATCAGCTTGTAGGGGTGGGTCGGATCGTAGTCGTCCGGGATCAAGATGATGTACTCGCGCATCTTGCCGTTGGCTTCGATGCTCGCGCGGCCGCTCGTCAGCGTGGTCGGCGTGCCGCAGCCGGTGCTCGGCCCACTCGTCCCGGCGCTGCCGGCAGTCCCGCTCGAGCCCGCGGCCCCACCGCCCGCCGCGCCGCCGCCCGCGCCAGCCCCGCCGTTCGCTCCGGCACCGCCGGTGGCGCCTCCGCCTGCTGCGCCGGAGCCTGCCTTGCCGCCGTCGGATCCACCGCCACCGGTCGCGCTGCCTGCCGTGCCACCCGATGAGCCACCAGTGCCCATGCCACCGGTGCCCGTCACCCCGCCGGTGCCTGCACCGCCCCCCATGGCACCGGCACCCGCGGTGTTCACGGTACCGGCGCTGCCGGTGGTTCCGGCGCCAGCCATCGTGCCCGCGGTGCCCGCCCCGCCGCCCGAACCCGCTGACGAATCAGCGTCGTCTACGGGTTGGCCCTCGAGGCTACACGACAGCGCGAGCGCCGCGGTCGCCAGGGCGACCACGCCCAGGCCGTAGAAACGAGGTCGCAGGGCCATCCGAAGGGATAGTAACCCCAGCGCCTTCCGTCAGTCACAAGGTGCCTTCTGACGCGATTTCGCCTACTCCGGGCCGCGACGCTTGATGTCGGTGTAGGGCGTGCCGTCACGCCGGGTGAAGAGCGCGGGCTCCGCCCCGGCGGGTGCGACCAGATCGATGTCCGGGTAGTAAGCGGCGTCGGCATCGACGCGGGTCCCGACTTCCAGAAGCAGCGCTACCTCGCTCGAATGGTTCTGGAAGCAGTGTCCATTTTCGTCGCCGGCGACGAAACCTGCCGCGTCACCGGCGGCGAAGATCTCGCGCCCGCCGTTGGTCACGAGCGTGACTTCGCCTTTGATGACGTACACGAATTCGTCCGACCCGGTGTGCCAGTGGCGTTGGCTCGACCACGCGCCGGGACGCAGCGTGAGCAGGTTCACGCCGAACTGGGTGAGCCCGGCAGCGTCCCCGAGCTTCTTCCGCTCGCGCGCACGGCAGGGGCCGTCGAACGGCGGCGGGTACATGGTACCGACGACGGCGGGGAGGGCGGGGATGTCGATCTTCTTCGGCATGAAAACTCCGGTCAGGATCGGGCTCGGCGGCCGACGTCCATACTACGGAACGTCGTGTTCCGACATCGAAGCTAGAGCAGCCGTCTCAGCGGCTCACCATTCGGCTCGCCGCTCTAAGTCGGCTGGGGAACGCAGCAGCCGGTGATGCAGTAGTAGCCGGCGACGCACGGCGGCATCTGGTCGCCACCGCACGCTTGTCGCCCAGCGTCGCATTCGATGGTTCCGCCGGAGCAGCTCGCTGCAGGCGGCGCGTTGCCGGCGCAGACCTCGCACTCGTCGCACGGGTTCAGGCAGGAGGGCACGGGCGTGCACGGCCGGCAGACCGAGCTGTCGCCGAGCGACGCTGGGTTGCAGTCTGCGCCGTCGTCGACCGCTCCGCCGAGCCACACGTAGCGCCCACTCCGCGCCGGCAGCTCGCAGCAACCGAAACAATCGCAGCCATTGGGGGTGAGCGGGAGGCATACGTCGAGGCACGTGTCGGGTTGCGTCATCCGAAGCTCCGCGCAGGATAGGTTCGTCCCCGGGACACTTCCGTTCGGGTCGTACTCGCACGATGCCCGACCCGTCGGTGGATAGTCGGGTGCCATCGACTCCTCGTCGCAGGTATGGCTGAAGACGCAGCCGTCGTTGCCCGAACCGGAGTCGCGGTCGAACGCGCAGTCCTCGCGACACGACGTGCCCCCGCTCTCGATCCCGAGCGTGTACGAGTCCTCGGTGTCGTCGCAGGGGCCTAGGCACTCGCCGTCGTCGGCGTCCGTGTTCCCGTCCGCGTCGTTGTCGATGCAGTCGCCGCACGCGAACTGGGCTCCGGCGCAAGTGGCGGGCATGCAAGGACCGGCCCCCGCTTCACCCACCGCGCCTGAGCCTGCCGATCCGCCGAATCCGCTGCCGCCTGCTCCTCCCTCGCCGGTGCCGGCGTCGGGCGGTCGATCGAGCCCGATCACGACGTCGTCGCTGCAGCCGGCCGCGGATCGCGCCGCGGCGACCGCGAGGCAGAGAGCGACGAGCGAACGGAGGGTGATCATCGCGCCGGTCTCGCTAGTTTAGCCCACGCGCTCGTCCCGCGTGCTGCCGGTCCTCACTTCGACGGCTGCTCGAGCTTTCGTCGGTGGGCGGACTGCGGGAAGAGCCGCTCGAAGCGCTCGCGCCGTCGTTCCGCCTCGTCCGTTCGCCCGAGCCGGCGCAGGGCTTCGATCGCGATCACTTCGCGCTCCTGAGCGAGTACGCCGCCCGGGTACGTGGTTTCGTGTTCGCGCGCGAGCGAAAGCGCCCGTCGGGGGTCCGAGCCGAGCGCGCGCCGTGCTTGCTCGAGCAGCGCGTCCTCCGGGACCGCCGCCGTCCGCGCGGTCGGGGCGCTTTTCGGCGCCGTGTCCTGGGTTCGGGCCGCAGGTGCCTGCTCCGCCGACGGGTCCGCTACCGGGGCGGCCAGGGGCGCCGCCACGCTGGGTGGTGCCGCGACCTCCGGTTTTTGGGGTTCCACGGTCGGCACCGGCAGCTGCTTGGGGCCCGGCGTGCCCTGCTCCGTGCCGGGCAACGAAAACCAGATGCCGGCGGCCACGATGGCGCCGCCGAGCGTCGCGACTCCCACTTTCGCGAGCACGCCGGAGCTCGCACTCGCCGGGGCCGCGGCTGCGGTGTCGAAGAGCGCTCCGAGCTTGGCCTCGACTCGCGCGATCTCGACCGCGCTAGGGACGTCGCGCTTGCCCGCTTCGAGCAGCGCGCGGAGACTCGCCGGCGCGCCGGAGCTCGCGTCGGTGAGGGGCAGCGGATCGCTCGTGCTCATTGGCGCGGTTCCTTTTCTTGCTCTTCCGCCAGCGCGATCAGTCGTGCGCGCGCGGCGTGCAGCCGCGAGTAGGCCGTCTGCAGCGGGCAGCCGAGGATCTGGGCGACCTCGCTCATGGGAATTCCCTCGATCTCGTAGAGCACGAGGACCTCGCGCTTGTCGTCATCGAGCGCGGCGAGAAGATGTCGAAGCTGCGCCCGCGCTCGCGCTTGCTCGTCCGGCGCGAGGCTCGACGACTCGGCGAGATCACGAGCGGGGTCCGCCACCGCCCGCTCATAGCGGACGCGCGCACGCCGCCGGTAGTCGGACGCCACGCGCAGGCAGATGCCGTACAGCCACGTGCGCAAACTCGAGCGCCACTCGAACGACGGCAGGCGGCGGTGAACGACGACGAAGACCTCTTGCACGAGATCATCGACTTCGCTTTCCGGAGCGCCGAGGTGCCGGAGTGCGCGCCAGACGTACGCGGCGTGCTCATCGAACACCTGTCTCAGCGTGAGGCGGGGGGTATCCGCGCTCATGCCGTGCTCTCGGCCGTGGGGTGGGGAGCGAGTACAAGGGCTGTCTCTCTCCCCATCTGTGGCGTCAGAGGGTCGCGCTTATCATTCCGGCTGACGGGAGACATGGCTCAAAGCTCGGCGGAAATGCCGACCCTTCCGCTCCCGGCGACGGGGGCTGCCCGAAATAGCGTCACGTGCCCCGGTTCTGCAACGTAGGCGTTTCGAGTGAGGGGAAACTCCGCTGCCATGGCAATACCAAGCCCCCACGGTCCGCCGAGCCGCAACCGGAAAACCGGGCCTAGCGTCAGCCCGTAGCTCAGCTCTTTCGCCGTGCCGTTCTGATCGAAGCCAAATCCCTGGGCTTCGATTCTTCCCACGGTCTGACCCCCGCAGCCCGCGAGGCGATAGCGCGGCGTTTCGTGGGCGAGTGGGCAGACCGAGAGCCCGAACCGAAAGTGCCGGACCTCGACCCCCCGTCCCCCGCCGTGGTCGACCCGACGCGGCATGAACAACTCGGCCGACAGCGCGAACTCGACGAAGTGCGGCGGCAAGAGTGACAGCGAGAGCGCGGCTCCGGGCGCGACGCCCGGCAACAAGCCCACGGCCAAGAGCGCCGAGCCCCTCACGTCGAAGCGGAAAGGTTCCCGCGGCGCGAAGGTGTCACGCGGCAACACGACGGCAGTCGCCGGGCGCGGAGCGGGCGAGGGGGGGTTCGCCGGTTCGCTCGGAGCGACGGGTGCGGGTGGAATGGGCGGCGCGTCCACCAGCAGCGCCACCACCAGAGCGAGGGAAGCGTCGAGCGCCGAACAGTCGCGCGCGGTGGTGACGATCTCCCGACGCCCGAGCTCGTTGCCCCGCGAGTCTTCGAGCAAGAGTCGAGCGCGCCATCCTTTCCTCGCCTTGTCGAGCTCCAGGTTGACGTGCAGATCCGGGGTTCGATCGTTGACGAACACGCGCCGCTCGAGCCGCTCCTCCACGGCGGCGGACAGAGCCGACGCTTCGATGCACCCTTCGGCTTCGGCGGATCGCCGCACGTGTAGGCTCGCCATGAGCCCTCGCTCGGGCGCGGCACTCGGGACGAGCGGCGCGGCAAGCAGGGTGACGCCTGCGATCAGTGCCATCATGGTGCCCGCGCCGAGCCTACCAGAGCTCCGGCACGGCTCGGCGAGTGTCAGTTGAGCGTTTTTGGCGAGACGCTCGTCAGCCGGCTGGCGAGCTCCGCCAGGCGTTCGGTGATGAAGCTCAGCCGCTCGGCGGGGTCGAGCTCGGCGAGCAGGCGCTGGGTGACCTCCGGATCGGCGAACAACGTGGCGGCCAGGCGATCCGAAAGCGCTCCGGCCGAGGCGCTCTCCTCGAGCACGCGCGACAGGTTGCGCAGCTGTTCCGGTAGGTGGGGCGACAACGTCGTCCAGACCGAGCCGAGCTGGCGCTGCAAAGCGACGGCCAGCGCCGGGTCCGAGGGGAGATCGGCGAGGGCGGTTGCCTGCACGATACGGTAGCTCGTGGCTTTTGGGTGCTCTCGCAAGATCCGCACGCGTGTGAGACCCTGGAGCAGGATGTCGAAGTGGTCGTCGTCGCGGCGAACGTGCTCCACGATGACGCCTGCGCCGCACACGTCGAAGACGGGTGGCCGTCCCTCGTAGTCACGTTCGAACCCCGGTTGAAGGCGGGCGACGGCAAGCACCCTTCGTTCCGCGAGGGCATCACGAACGAGGTCCCGATAGCGCGGCTCGAAGACGTGGAGGGCGAGGACGGCACCCGGAAAGAGCGCGGAGCTCGGCAATGGAAAAATGGGCAGCGCCGAGAGGTCGGCCGCCGTGAGCTCGTCCACCGGTGGGTGCGCCGTCACGACGGACCATTCGAGCACACTCGGTAGCGCCGCGCGACAGCCACGGCGTGCGTTCGTTCGGCGAAGCTTGGTAGGTTCGAGAGCAGGAATGCCGGAGTTACCTGACATCACGCTTTACCTGAGCGCACTCGAGCCGCGCGTGGTCGGGCGGCGGTTGTCGCGCGTACGCCTCTTTTCGCCTTTCTTGCTGCGATCGGTGGAGCCGCCGCTCGCGACCGTTCATGACAAAAAGGTCGTCGGGCTCGAACGCATCGGAAAGCGCGTGGTGTTCGCGCTCGAAAATCGGCTCTTCCTCGTCATTCACCTGATGATCGCCGGTCGCTTCCGTTACTTCGAGCCGCCTGCGTCGGAAGTGAAGCCAGGTGGAAAGATCGCGCTCGCAGCGTTCGACTTCGAGCACGCGACCCTGGTCCTCACCGAAGCCGGATCGAAGCGACGGGCGTCCCTCCACGTCGTCGAGGGCCGCGAAGCGCTCGCCGACCACGATCCGGGCGGCATCGATCCGCTGACCGCGACGCTCGAGGACTTCACGCGCGCGCTCAAGCGCGAGAATCACACCGTCAAACGAACGCTGACCGATCCCCGCGTGTTCAGCGGCATCGGCAACGCCTACTCGGACGAGATCCTGCACCGCGCACGGCTTTCCCCGCTCAAATGGACCGAGCGCCTCGGCGGCGACGAGGTCGCGCGGCTGCACCGATCGGCGCGAGAAGTGCTCGTGGAATGGATCGAACGGCTGAAGGTCGAAACGGGTGACGATTTTCCGCGCAAGGTCACTGCTTTCCGGCCCGAGATGGCGGTGCACGGCCGCTATCGACAACCGTGTCCGGTTTGCGGCGCACCGGTGCAGCGCATCGCCTACGCGGAGAACGAAGCGAACTACTGCGCCCGCTGCCAGACGGACGGCAAGGTGCTCGCCGATCGCTCGCTCTCGAGGCTGATGAAGGACGACTTTCCGCGGACGCTCGAAGAGTGGGAAGCGATCCGACGGAAGTAACAAACTTAAGCATCGCTTCGGTCGAGTCAAGAAACGCCCTCACCCCGGTCGCTTGGTGACTGGTGCGTGGTGGCTGGTGGGTGATGCGCGCGCTAGATTTCGCTGGTGGCGCGCTTGGTTCTTAGTCGATTGGCTCGTGCCATCACCATCGCCGTGGTCACCGTCGGTTGCACGGACAGTGGCTCGCTTGACGTTTGTTCCGCGATTCCTCTCGCCTCGACCGCCGACGCTGGTGACGCCGGTGAGGCCGGAGCGGGAGGGGAGGGCGGTGCGCCGAACTCGGTGTCCCCGCCGAGTGCGGATTTCGAGCCTGACTGGCCTTCGGCCACCGTCACCGACGCCTACGTGGAGGGTGTGACGATCGCCGTTCACGAGCGCGTGAAGACGCTCTTGGTGGTGAACTTCACGGAGCTTCAGGCCGCCGACGAAACGTGGCTCGAGTTCGCGTTCGAGGCTGGCAGCGTGATGCGGTCGCGCGCACAGCCCGGCGGCACCGGCAACCATCGTGACGTGGTGCTCGGCGTCCCGCCCGACACGGAGGTGCGGGTGCGGGTGGTCTCGCGCGTTGGCACCACCAACTACGCCTCGAGCGAGTACCGCGCGACCACCGGCAGCTTGCCGAGCCGGATGCCACTCGGCACCGTGTTCGCGTCCGACCCCGCGCGCGCGAGCCCCGAGCGCTGGCTCTTCGGCTCGGTGGAGGACTCCGTCGGCGGCAGCTACGGGGCGTACTACTTGCGCACGTTTTGGCTCTACCTGATGGACCGCAAGGGTCGCATCGTCTGGTACTACGCGGACCCGTCCAGCAACGCGACGTCGTCGTTTCAGCGCATCGCTCGCGACGGCGAATACGTGTGGATCGAGAAACGCGCGTTCAATGGCGGCGGCAAGCAGAGCGTCGTCAAGACCACGCTCGACGGCGCGTATTTCGAGGAGATCGCAGTGCCGGGGCTCTCGGACGCCATCGACGTGACGACGCACGGCAGCCTGCTCTACGACGTGCGCGGCGAATTGCGTGAGCGGGCGCCGGATGGTGCAACGCGGAACATCTGGAGCTGCCGCACGCACTTCGGGCCCGGGTTCGAGTGCTACACGAATACCGTCAACTGGTACGAAGCGGACGACACCGTGCTGCTGTCGTTTCCGTACCAGAACACGGTGGTGGAAATCGACCGTGCGAGCGGCGAGCTCGTCGGTCAATACGGCAGCGCACCGCGGAGCTATGCGTTCGCTCCCCCGCGCCAGGCGCCGCCCGAGGCCTGGTCCTTTTCCTTTCAGCACTTTCCCAATCGAACGCCGAGCGGGACGCTGCTCGTGTCGTCTCACGTGCCCGGCTGCAGCCAGGAGTCCTTGCCCGGGCCTGGTCGCCACGCCTTCGTCGAGTTCGCGCTCGATCGCGGGGCCCAACAGCTCGTCGAAATGTGGCGCTACACCGACGGGCCCGAATGGCCGCGCGCCAAGGGGATGGCGCTTCGGCTCTCGAACGGCAACACGCTGGTCAACTACGGCACCGGCGGTGTGATTCGCGAGCTTTCGCCGGACGGGCGCACCGTGTTCGGCGTGAAGTTCGACGTCAACGGGGGCAGCGATTTTTACAACAAGATGGTCGGTCACAACGTCGTCGTGGACGATCTCTACGCGCTGAACGGCGGCCCGCGATGACGCATCTCACGGCGGCTCAGTTTCCGAGCATGAGCAGCAGAGCCATGCCGAAGAAACAGCCGAGTTGAACGATGAAGAACCAGAACCGAACGATCACGGCCCGGTTCCCCCCGCTCGCGATGTGCACGCTGGTCTGCACCACGCGCGCCGGCATCACGAGCACGGCGAGCACCTCGAACAGGGAGCTTTCCAGCGCGGTGACCCGTGAGAGCAGCACGAGCGTGGCGAAGACGGGCAGGTTCTCCACGCAGTTCGCGTGAGCGCGCAGGGTGCGCCGGTAGCGCTCGCTGCCGTGGGGGACGTCCGCCGCGAACGATTTGGGTGGCGCCCGCCGGGCGAGAACGGCTGCGATCCGCGGCGCACCGATCCCGAACAGCACGATGACGAGCGTCCACACGACGAACGCGAGCAGCGACCAGAGCGAAGGATGAGACATCAGTCGGTTCGGTTCGCCCATTCTTGATCCGCACCGGGTCCGCGGGCACTCCTATCGATTCTGCTGTTCCCGACGCTGGCTGCCAACGGCTCGGGCGGAAGGATTTTCCGCGGCTGGAAAACTGTGCGCGAGACGCTCACCTTTATGGCGCGATCCTGCCTGGATCTCTTGCGAGTGGCGACTGACGTGTCATCCTGGTACCGGTTCCAGATCTCGCTTCCTTTTCGCTCAGGAGTCGCTTTCCGTGACGCACGACCGAATCCGCACCGCCTTGCTCACCGTCCCCCTCGCGGCACTGCTCATGGCGGCGTGTGCGCTCGAGCCGACGTCCGAACCGGACCCGGAGGAGTCTGGAGGCGCGGGCGCAGTTGCGGGCTCGGGGGGCGTCGCGGGATCCTCGGGAGGCAGCGGCGGAACGGGCGGGGGAGCAGGGCAAACGGGCGGCTCGGGCGCGCAGGCCGGGCAGGGTGGGTCGAACGCGGGTGCCGGCGGCAGCGCACTCGCTGGGCAAGGCGGCATTGCCGGCAGCGGAGGTAGCGGCGGCAGCGGGGGCACGGGCGGTGGCTCGGGTGGCGCCGCAACGTCCGGCGCGGGCGGTACGAACCAGGCGGGATCCGGCGGCACGGACACCGCCGGTACGGGTGGGCTTGCAGGTGCCGGCGCCGCGGGCGCCTCCGCGGGTGCGGCTGGTGCGAGCGGCGCGGCGGGTGGGACCGGGACCGGTGAGCTCGGCAACGGCATGATGACCGGGATGGGCCGCTCGGACGAGCGGTACGAGACCACGGAGGTCGGCCGGAACGGCGTCCCGTACATGCTGATCACCAACGGTTGGGGCCCCGGGTTCCAGAGCCACACCGTTTCGTGGAACGGCACGTCGTTCATCGTCGAGACGATGAGCGGCTCGCGCGGCTCGGGTGGCCAGCCGGCTTCGTACCCGAGCGTGTTCTGCGGGCGCTACTCCGTGCAGCAGGTTCCCGACTGCGGTCTGCCCCTCGCCATGGACCAGATCACTTCCCTTCGCACCGGCTGGCGCTGGGCCGCGAACGGCAACACGGGCGCCTACAACGCCGCGTACGACATCTGGCTCGGCAACGGCAGTACCTTCACCATGTACCTCATGGTCTGGCTCCGCGATCCGCCGAACGAGCAGCCGGCGGGCGCGCCGGACGCGGCGAACCAGGGCGTCACCGTGGCCAACGTGGAGGGCGTCTGGGACATCTGGACCGGCACCGTGAACAGCCGTCCCATCATCAATTGGATCCGCCGCGAGGGCATGGACAGCTCGGAGATCGAGTTCGACGTGATGGATTTCATCCGCGACGCGCAGATGCGGGGCCTCAACGTCACCGGCACCCACGTGAACGCGGTCGCCGTCGGCTTCGAGATCTGGCAGGGGCCCGTCACGAATCTCGAGAGCACGGACTTCTACGTCGACGTGAACTGACAAGGTTGGTGCGGCCCCCCCCCGCGCCGCGTTGGTCAGAACCCTGGGTTCATATTCTCCACGAGCTCGAGCGCCATTTCGGGGAACCACTCGCCGGCGGCCGGATCCATCATGCCGCGCAGGGGATCGGGTGAACCCGCTGGTTCCCACCGGTCGCACTGCCCGTCCGACTCACCGGGGATCTTGATCCAGAGGTAGGCGTCGATGAGCGGTGAGCTGGTTTCCCTGGTCGGGAGCATGCCGAGGCCGCGATCCGGCGGGTTGCACCAGTCCTGCACGTCGCCGTCGCCGAGCGCCAGTTGCTCCGGAGTCGCCTGCCAGGGGCCCACGCCGTTTCTGCTCGTGTCGGTCACGAAATGCTTGAGCCCCTCGATCCCGGGGTACGGCACCCAGTTTTGCGACTCGACGTTGTCGGCGTACCACTGGTCGGTGAGCGTCCAGGTGGAAAAATCGCTGGGCGTCGCCGGCGAGTACTGGTTCGCGCACCATTCGGCGTGGCCTATGCCCCAGGAGCCCATGCTGGCAAACCAGATGCACTTCGAGACCCAGGTTCCGTATTTCTCGAGCCGCGGATCGGCCACGTAGTTCGACGCGTTCAGGAAGAACCCGTCGGCGTTCAGAACACCGCCCTGGAGCAGCCGGTCGGCGGAGTCGCCGGCGCCGAGCCACCCGCTGTGCGTGCCGTCGAGGTACACCTTGGTGTTCGCGTGCGCCTTGAGCGCGCCAACCGCGTAATTGAGCATCTCGAAACGCTCCGCGGCCGCGGTCGCTGGATCGGCTTCGGCCGGTTGACACCACTCGAGCTTGTTGGGATCGGGTTCCCAGGAGTCACGGTCGGCGAAGGGGTTGTAAAACGGGATGATGCCGAGCCCATCGGGCTCGAGGATCACGATCGCCTCGCTATCGCCGATTCCCGCGGCAAAGCCGTCGATCCAGTCCATGTACTCGGCCATGGTGGTGGCTCCGCCCGCGGAAAACTGCGCGCAGTCGCGGAACGGAATGTTGTAGGCGACGAGAACGGGCGTTGCCTGCTGCTCGATCGATCGCTCGATGACCTTCTTCACGCCTTTTTTTACGCTCTGCGGAGTCCCCCCGGTCATCCACACCGCTTGCGGCGTCTCGGTCATGGTCCTGATCAGCGCCGCGTCCTCCGGATGGTGAGCCCTCTTCAGAGCCTTGATCTGATCCTTGGCGCCAGGGTTCGCCGGTGGAACGTAAAAGCCCTCGAAGTGGATCGCGTTCTCGCTCGAGCCGAGCGTCTCGCCCCCAGTCGTGTCGGTCGACACGGTGCAACCCGCCGCCCACCCACACAGGGCCAGCCACGAAAGACATGAATACTGCTTGATCGACATGACGAAACGTCTCCTGGTTGATTGACCCCCTGCCACCGCTGCTCTCGTAACACCGCGACTCGATATCCAACAATGGTAAATCTTCTTTCGAGAGACCGATTCGATCGTTCGAATATTACTCTGAGGTGAGTGCGCGCCCGGCCGATGGCACGCTCGCCCGCTGGCGCCACCGAACTTGCAGTGTTCTGATACTGGCGAGTGCCCCTCACGAATCATCGAATGGCAGACTTGCGATATCACCGGAGGGTGACTATTTCGGTACTATCGAGCTCGCTCTGCAGATCGTGACTCTCACACGCGAGCAGAATTGAGCGGTGTCGGCGGTGCTCGCGCCACGCCTCCGAGCGACGGTGTCGATGGCCGAAAGTCGGTCCCGGCGAGTCCGACGAAACGGTCGAGAAACCGTCGCTCCGGCGCCGCGACTAACGCTTCTTGCGTTTAGCTCGTGGCGATCCGACCGGTGTGCCGGCCGGTTCCGGACCGGCTGCGGCGGTGATCGCCGTCATGTGGACGATGGTATCGACGCTCGCACCCTGCTGGAGCACGTTCACCGGTCGCTTCAGACCGAGCACCATCGGGCCGATCACGTCTGCCCCGCCGGTGACCGCGAGCAGCTTGTAGGCGGCGTTGCCGGCGTCGAGGTTCGGGAAGACCAGTACGTTTGCGGCGGCCGTGAGGCGTGAGAACGGGTAGACGGCGCGCGCCTCGTCGTCGAGGGCGACGTTGGCTTGCATCTCGCCGTCGATCATCAGCTCCGGACGCAACCGCTGCACGATCGCGGCGGCCTCGGCCACCTTTCGCGACTCGGGGTGCGGCGCATCGCCGAAGTTCGAAAATGAAAGCATCGCCACCCGCGGCTCGAGGCCGAGGTCGCTGACGGCGTCCGCGGCCAGCATCGCGATCTCGGCCAGTGTTTCGGCGTCGGGGTCGATGTTGATCGTCGTATCGGCGAGGAAACGCACTCCCTGCTTGGTCACCACCATGTACATGCCGGCCGCGTGCTTGACGCCGTCGCGAACGCCGATGATCTGCAGCGCCGGCCGGATCGTCGCCGGGTAGGGCTGGCGCACGCCTGCCACCAGGCCGTCGGCGTCGCCCTCCGCGACCATCATCATGCCGAAGGCGGTGCGCGAGCGCCGGAGCTCCTTGACGGCGTTGAGCCGTGTGACGCCGCGGCGCTGGCGCTTCTCGAAGTATCGGTCGACGTAGTCGTCGAACCGCTCGCTCTCGCGCGGGTCGACCACGGTGATGCCCTCGAGATCGATGCCGAGCGTGTTGGCCAGCGCCCGAACCCGCTCGCCGACGCCGAGCAACACGGGCGCGGCTATCCCGGCTTCGACCACGGCGTGCGCCGCGCGCAAGATCGCGTCGCTGTCGCCCTCCGGGAAGACGATCCGCCGCGGGTGAGCCTTCGCGTTCTCGGTGATGTTCCAGAGCACGCGTCGCGTCGGCGAAATGGTGTTGTAGAGACGATCCTTGTAAGACTCGATGTCGAGCGCCTCGCGGGCGACCCCCGACGCGATCGCCGCCCGGGCCACGGCCGGCGCGACCCAATAGAGCACGCGATTGTCGAACGGCTTGGGGATGATGTAGTCGCGGCCGAAGCGCATGCGGTGGCGGCCGTAGGCCCTGAGCACTGCGTCGGTCACGTCCTCGCGCGCCAGCTCGGCGAGCGCCTCGGCGGCGGCGACCTTCATCTCCTCGGTGATCGTGTGAGCGCGCGCGTCGAGTGCGCCGCGAAAGATGAACGGGAAGCCGAGGACGTTGTTCACCTGATTCGGGAAGTCGCTGCGCCCGGTGGCCACGATCGCGTCCGGCCGCGCGGCGAGCGCTTCGGCGTAGCCGATCTCGGGGTCCGGGTTGGCGAGCGCGAGCACGATCGGCTTCTTCCGCATCGTCTTCAGCATCGCCGGTGTCACAAGGCCGCCCGCGGCGAGCCCGATGAAGACGTCCGCATCGGCGATGGCGTCGGTAAGCGTGCGCCGCGGATCGCTCTTCGGGCGCGCGAAGGCGGCGCGGAATTCGTCCAGGTCCTCTCGCCCCTCGACCAGGACGCCGCTCACGTCGACCATCGTGACGTTCTCGCGCTTGACGCCCAAACGCACCCACATCTGCATGCAGCTCGTCGCTGCTGCACCGGCGCCCAGGCAACACACGGTGAGCTCTCCGAGGTTCTTTCCCTGGAGCTCGGCCGCGTTCCGGAGCGCGGCGGCCGAGATGATCGCCGTCCCGTGCTGGTCGTCGTGGAAGACGGGGATGCTCATTCTCTCGCGCAGGGCGCGCTCGATGACGAAGCAATCCGGGGCGCGAATGTCCTCGAGATTGATGCCGCCGAAGGTCGGCTCGAGCGCTCGCACGACCTCGACGAAGCGAGCCGGATCGGTCTCGTCCACCTCGATGTCGAACACGTCGATGTCGGCGAAGCGCTTGAACAGGACCGCCTTGCCCTCCATCACCGGTTTTGCGGCGAGCGGACCCAAATTGCCGAGGCCGAGCACCGCCGTCCCGTTGGTGACGACCGCCACCAGGTTCTGCCGCGCCGTGTAGCGCGCCACCGTCTCGGGCCGCTCGGCGATCTCGCGGCAGGGTGCGGCCACGCCGGGCGTGTACGCGAGCGAAAGGTCGAGCTGGGACGCGACCGGCTTGGTCGAAACCACCTCGATCTTTCCGGGGCGCCCCTTCTCGTGATAGCGGAGCGCATCGTCGTGCTTCATGAAGGGCTCCGGGAAAAACGAGCCTAGCATTCCCCCTCGGGCGCTGTCGCTCGAGCTCGAGCGCCTGTGCTTGCTCGCGGTTCGGCGCGCGTACGACGACCTCAACCAGACGCTCTTTCGCGGAGAACTACGCATCCCGGTGTTCGAACTTTCGAGCGCGGAAGGTCGGTTCGGACGCTGGGTCGGACGCACCCGCACGCTCGAGCTTTCGCGAGAGCTCCTGGTAACGAAGGGCTGGGGCGTCCTCTTGGAGGTGCTGAAGCACGAGATGGCGCATCAGTACGTCGGCGACGTGCTCGGCATCGCCGACGAGGGCCCACACGGTGCCGCCTTTCGTCGCGTCTGCGCCGAACGCGGCATCGACGCCCGGGCAACCGGGACACCCGCGCGCGAGCCGGGCCACGCCCACGTTCTCGATCGCATCGCGAAGCTCCTCGCCCTGGCGGAGAGCCCGAACGAGCACGAGGCACAGGCCGCAATGAGCGCTGCCCAGCGGCTGATGCTCAAGCACAACATCGAGGCCGCGCCGCGCGCCAGAGAGGCCGGCTACGGCTTTCGACACCTCGGCACGCCGAGCGGTCGGGTGGGCGAGAGTCAACGCCAGCTCGCGCTCTTGCTCGCCGAACACTTCTTCGTGGAGGTGATCTGGGTGCCGGTGTGGCGCCCGGCCGAGGGCAAGCGCGGCACGGTGCTCGAGGTCTGCGGCAGCGCGGAGAACCTCGAGCTCGCGGAGTACGTGCACGCGTTCGTGACCCACACCGGCGAACGGTTGCTCCGCGACTACCGCGCCCAGCACGGAAAGCTCGCGCGTGGGGACGGGGAGCGCTTCCTCTCCGGGCTGGTGTCGGGGTTTCGCGCCAAACTCGCCGATCAGAAGCGAAAAAATGCGCGCGAGGGGCTGGTGTTCGTCGGCGATAGCGAGCTCTCCGACTACCTCCGGAGCCGGCATCCGCGCGTGCGTGTGACCCACCACCGGATCACCACGTCGGGTCACGCCTTCGCGCGCGGGCGCGAGGCAGGGCGAAACCTGGTGCTCCATCGCGGCGTGCGCGCCTCCGCGGCCGGCGGGCCGCCGCGTCTGTTGCCCGCGAAGCGCTGAGCCTCGACGCCGGCCCGCGCGGCGCTCAAGATGGCGCGCCGTGGACGAACGCACCCAGATCGCGGAAGACGACCCGCGCGTGGGGACCGTGCTCGGCGGTCGCTACCGCATCGTACGCGTGCTCGGGGCGGGAGGCATGGGCGTCGTCTACCGCGGTGAACACGTCCACATGCACAAGCCGGTGGCGATCAAGGTGCTTCACCCGCAGATGACGGCGATGCCGGAGATCGTGGCGCGTTTCGAGCGCGAGGCCGTCGCTGCGGGGCGCATCCAGCACCCGAACGTGGCGACCGCCACCGACTTCGGCAAACTCGAGGATGGTTCGTTTTACCTCGCGCTCGAGTACGTGGAGGGGAAGAGTCTCGGCTCCGTCGTCAAGCAGGGGGCTCTCGGCGCCCCCCGCGCGTTGCTCATCGCTCGCCAGATCGCCGAGGGGCTCGGTGCCGCGCACGCCGCCGGCATCGTCCATCGCGACCTCAAGCCGGACAACGTGCAGCTGGTCACCAAGGACGGCGTCGCCGACTGGGTGAAACTCCTGGACTTCGGCATCGCCAAGCTTCATCTCGATGAGGCAGGGGCGAACCAGCCGCTGACGCAGGTCGGCTCGGTGTTCGGTACGCCCGAGTACATGTCCCCCGAGCAGGCCCAGGGGCATGCCGTCGACCACCGCGCCGATCTCTACGCGCTCGGCGTCATCACGTACGAAATGGTGTCCGGCAAGATCCCGTTCGACGCGGATGACGTGGTCGTCTTGATCACGCGCCACGTGACGCAACCGCCGCCGCCGCTGCCGAGCTCGGTGCCGGCCGGCGTGCAGGCCTTCATTTTCGACCTCTTGGCGAAAAAGCCGGAGGATCGCCCGCAGACGGCGGCCGAGGTGGTGCTTCGCATCGACCGCCTGCTCGCCGACCCGAGCGTCGCACCGAGGGGCTCGCTCCCGCCGCGCGCCGCGTCGGCCATCCCCGAGCTCGCGCGGGTGAAGGCGGTCGCGAGGAAGGCGGCGCGGAAAGCCGTCGCATCCGTCGTGCCCGCGCTCTCACGCCGCGTGCGGATCGGCCGGCTGGACGCTCCGCTCGGCGCCGTTGCGCTGGTGGCAAGCGGCTTCGTTCTGGTCGGCATGGTGCTCGCCCTGCTGTTTCTCCGACGTGATCGAGCGCCCGGCGAAGTGGCCGGGGCTCCCGCTGCGGCGAGTGTTGCTCCGAGCGCCGCTCCGGCCGTCGACACCGCTCGGCGCCAGGCGGCGCTGATCCTCCGAGCGGAATCGGGGGACGAAGCCGCGTTGAAGGAGCTCGAGGCATTGCCCGAAAAAACGGCGGAGTCGACGCGCGCGCTGGGGCGCGGGCGTTGCCAGCGCAGCGAGATGGTCGCCTGCATGAACGCGTACAAGGCCGGCATCCAGTCCTACACGCGGCTCCGGCAGGATCCGATCGTGCTGGCCGACGTGCGGAGCGCCGCGGAGCACGAGCTTGCGTACGAGACGGCGATGCGCCTGGCGGCACATCAACTCGGGTCCGGTGGCCTGGACGTGCTGTGGGACACGTGGACAAAAACGCGCAAAGGGGAGGACGTTGCCGCGATCAACCGGCGCGCGCGCGCGTTCCTCGACGACAGCGCGGTCAGGAACAACGCGAGTCGAGAGCTCACCCTGGTGCTCGAGCTCGAACGAGCCGAAAAACGGCGTCGCTGCAGCGAGGCCGAGCGCTTGATCGAGCGCGTCACCGAATACGGCGACGCGCGCACGTTGCCGATCCTCGAGCGCTTCAACACGACGCGCGGCTGCGGTTTACTCGACCTCGGCGATTGCTGGGGCTGCCTGCGCAGCGGCCGTGTGCTCGCGCAGGCTCGGGACGCGGCGAAGGGGCGCCCAGGCCCGACCTTCGTGCTACCGTGATTGTCTTGGCCAAACGTGCGCTGAACCCGCTCGCAGCGGTCGGGCTTGCCATCGCCGCCGCGCTCTTCGTCGCCTGCGAGGACAAGCCTTCCGAGTCGACCGCGCCGACGGCCGGTACCGGTGGTGTTGGCGGCGCCGGCGGAGCAACGGGCGGCGGAGCCGGTAGCTCGACGACGGGTGGGTCGGGCGGTAGCGCCGCCGGAACCGGTGGTGCCGCCGGAGGAACCGCTGGCGCGACGACGGGTGGCAGCGCCGGCATCGGCAGCGGTGGCCAGGCGACGGGCGGAGCCGGCACCGGGGGCGTCGCGGCGGGCAACGGCGGGAGTGTCAACGCCGGCAGCGGCGGTGTCGTCGTGGCGGGCACCGGCGGAACGTCGGGCGGTGGTGCGGGCAGTGGTGGCGCCGGCACCGGCGGTGGCTCGACCGAACCGGGCATTCACTTCGTGGGCCGCGTCGAGGGTGACGCTGACTCCGCGCGCTTCGCGTGGTCGGGCACCGGTGTCGTGGCGCGCTTCGAGGGCACCTCGGTCGCCGTGGAGCTCGGCGGCGGCCAGGAGTACACCGTCGTCATCGACGGCACCGTCGGGCCGAAGCTCACGGCAACGAACGGGATGAACACCTTGGCGAGCGGGCTGGCCGCCGGCCCTCACACCGTGGAGCTCTATCGCCGGACCGAGGCCGCCCAGGGTGAATCCGAGTTCCTCGGCTTCGATTTCGGTGGGGGTACACTCCTCGCGCCACCGACGCCGCCCGCCCGCCGGCTGGAGTTCATCGGCGATTCGATCACCTGCGGCTACGGCAACGAGGGCCCGGACATGAATTGTGGGTTCACGCCCGAGACCGAGAATCACTACCTCACCTACGCGGCGATCACGGCGCGCACGCTTGAGGCGGAGCTCAGCACCGTCGCCTGGTCGGGTAAGGGCGTGGTCTGCAACTACGGCGACGCGGCCGACAGCTGCACGAACCCACTTCCCACCTACTACGCGCGCACGCTGCCGAATGACGCCAACAGCGCCTGGGATTTTTCGCGGTTCGTACCGGACGCCGTGGTCGTCAACCTGGGCACCAACGACTTCAGCACCACGAGCGACCCGAGCGAAACCGAGTTCGTGAGCGGGTACCGGGCATTCCTCGAGCAGATCCGCCTCGCGTACCCGAACGCGCACATTCTGTGCACGAACGGCCCGATGTTGAGCGGTACCGATCTGACGACCGTGCGCTCTTACCTCGCGAGTGCCGTGCAGTCGATGGCTGACGCCAAGATCTCGACCTTCGATATCGAGGCTCAGGACGGCTCGGACGGCTACGGATGCGACTGGCACCCGAGCCTCGAGCGTCACGAGAAGGTCGCCGAGGTCGTCACCGCCGCGCTCCGCAGCAAGCTCGGCTGGTAGCGGGCGACCCAGAGCTTCGCGGAGACGAGATATGCGCTAGTAGCGCGGAACGCGAGGGTCCACGTCGGCCGACCACGCGTCGATGCCGCCCGCGAGGTTGTGCACGTTCCGCAGACCCCGTGACACGAGCTCTTCCGCGAAGTGCTGGCTGCGGATGCCGTGATGGCAGAGCACCACCACCGCGCGCCCGGGCGGCCCGTCCGTGAGCTCCGCGAGGAGTGCCGGGTCGAGAGCGCGGAACCCTTCGAGACGAGCCAGCGCCCGCTCCTGGTCCGTCCGCACGTCGACCAGCACGAGGTCTTCCCCGTTCCGCATCCGCGCGTCGAGCTCCTTCGGCGTCAGGCGCTTCACGCGCGGTGGCTGATTCGGGTTTTCGATGTGGAACGCGGGGCCCTCGGGCGTCGTCACCATGTCGATGACGACGCCGTTGGCGCGCGCACTGGCGCTCGGCGGCAGGGAAATGCGCAGGCCGTCGCCCAGATCGATCACGATGTCGCGCGGCTCGGGCACGCCCACGGCGAGGTCGTGCTCGAACGTCGGGCTCACGTCGAGGCGGATGCATTCGTTCGGGCTTTCGGTCGCACCGGTGAGCTCCGCTCGCGCGGCGGCCGTCACCGTGATGGTCGGTTTGGCGGCCGTCACGAGGTCGCCTAGCTTTTCTTGAAGCTCGCCCGAGGCGTCGAGCGCCGACACGATGTCGGAGCCGCCGACGAATTCACCGCGCACGTAGAGCTGAGGGATGGTCGGCCACGACGAGTACTCCTTGATGCCGTCGCGAATCGCGGTGTCGGCGAGCACGTCGACGGTGACGTAGTCGGTGAGGAAGGCGTCGAGCACCGAGACGACCTGGGCCGAGAACCCGCATTGGGGCCGGACGCGGCTCCCTTTCATGTACAAGACGACCGGATTTCGAGTGATTGTTTCGGAGATTCGCTCGCGCACCGTCGCGTCCATTCGCGTTATCTAGTGCCTTCCGGCGGGTCCGCCAGCCCCATCGCGACGATCCCCTTGAAAACAGCGGTATGATCGGCCGTCGTGAACCTGGTCAAGGTCGCTGCAGCCGCGCTGAATCAGACGCCCCTCGCCTGGGCCGACAACGAAAGAAACGTCCTCACCGCGATCGCGCGGGCACGGGGCGATGGCGTCGGCGTGCTGTGCTTGCCGGAACTCTGCATCACCGGCTACGGGTGTGAGGACGCGTTCCTCGCGCCGTTCGTCCGCGAAACGGCGCTCGCCGTACTCGGGACGATCCTACCCGCCACCCGCGGTCTGGTGGTGAGCCTGGGATTGCCTTTCGAGCTTCACGGCGCGCTCTACAACGCGTGCGCGCTCGCCGCCGATGGTCGACTGCTCGGCCTGGTCGCGAAGGGAGCGCTCGCGAACGATGGCATCCACTACGAGCCACGGTGGTTTCGCCCCTGGCCGGCCGGAGCGTCGACGCGCGCTACCGTCCTCGGCGCTGAGGTCGCCTTCGGGGACGTCCTGTTCGACGTCGGCGGCGTGGCGATTGGTTTCGAGATTTGCGAGGACGCCTGGGTCGCGGAACGGCGTGGTGCGGCGCTCGCCGGCGCCGGCGCCGATCTGATCCTGAACCCGAGCGCGAGCCATTTTGCCTTCGGCAAGCGCGCCGTGCGCGAGCGACTGGTCGCCGAGAGCTCCCGCGACTTCGGCGTCACGTACGTGTACTCGAACCTGCTCGGCAACGAGGCGGGCCGCGCCGTGTACGACGGGGACACGCTGATCGCGTCGAAGGGGGTGCTCGTCGAGCGTGGGCGGCGCTTTGCGTTCGGCGACGTCGAACTGGCGACCGCCGTGGTCGATCTCGCTCGCAGCGCGCCGGCGGTTCCGGCGCCGGGCACCGAGCTCCCGACGCGGGTGCACTCTGATTTCGCGCTGCCCCCGGCGGAAGGACCGACGGCGGCAACGCCCACTGCGCCGTGGGAGAGCTCCCGCCGGCTGAAGGAGGAAGAGCTCACCCGTGCGCTCGGTCTCGCACTCTTCGACTACCTCCGGAAGAGCCGCGCCCGCGGCTTCGTCGTCTCGCTGAGCGGTGGCGCCGACTCCGCGCTCGTCGCCTACCTGTGCTCGGCGATGGTGCGGCTGGCGGAGGCGGATCTCGGCGTCGAAGCACTCGGCGCGCGCCTCGCTCAAGTGCCGGGATTTCCGCTGGCTCCCGCTGGTGAGCGCATCCGGACCTTGCTCACGACGGTCTACCAGGCAACGGCGCACAGCTCGGAAACGACGCGCGCGGCCGCACGCCTCGTGGCAGAGGCGGTCGGCGCGCGGCACCTCGAGCTCGACGTCGAGGAGCTCGTGCAGGGCTACGTGTCGCGCGTCGAAGCGGCGCTCGGCAAGGAGCTTTCCTGGGCGACCGACGATATTTCGCTGCAGAACGTGCAGGCGCGGGCGCGAGCGCCGAGCGCGTGGCTGATCGCGAACCTCTCGGGCGCGCTCTTGCTCTCGACCAGCAATCGCTCGGAGGCCGCCGTGGGCTACGCCACCATGGACGGCGACACGGCGGGCGGCCTTTCGCCGATCGCAGGCGTGGACAAGAATTTCGTGCGCAGCTACCTCCGCTGGGTCGAAGTCGAGGGACCGATCGGCCTCGGGCCGCTCCCCGCGCTGGCCGCCGTCAACGCGCAGGCGCCGACTGCCGAGCTTCGTCCGGCTGCGGCCGCCCAGACCGACGAGAAGGACCTGATGCCGTACGATCTCCTCGACGCCATCGAACGCGCGGCGATCCGCGACAAGCGCTCGCCGCGTGAGATCCTCGCCCTCGTCGCGCCCGAGTTTCCGGCGCTTTCCAGGGCCGAGCTCCTCACCTACCTCGAGCGCTTCTTTCGCCTCTTTGCCCGCAACCAATGGAAGCGTGAACGCTACGCACCGAGCTTTCACGTCGACGACGAAAGCCTCGACCCGAAGACCTGGTACCGCTTTCCGATCCTTTCCGGCGGCTTCGAGCGCGAACTCGCCGAGCTCCGCCACCCGCGAAACGGGTGAGGGGGGCACCGGTATGCCTCTACGGGCCTGGAAGCGTGACGATCGCCGCGTATTCCGGGCCCTCGACGTCGGTCACTTCCGAGACCTGTGTCAGGCGCCCGCTCGTCGGGTCGATGTCGAAAACGACGACGTTGTCCGTGTCGCGGTTCGCGACCAGCATCACCGCACCGCTGTCCTCGATCGAGAAGTGCCGCGGGGTATCACCGCCGGACCCGTCGTGGCCGACCAGCGTCATGCGGCCGGTTCCGCGGTCGATCGAATAGACCACGATGCTGTCGTGCCCCCGGTTCGAGCCGTACACGAAATTGCCGTTCGGGTGCACGATGACCTCGGCCGTGGTGTTGTTGTTGCCGCTCGTGCCCATCGGCAGCGTCGACAAAGTGTGGATCGGGGTCAGCTGCCCGTTGGCGTCGAGGCTCAGCGCGGTCATCGTGTCGTCGAGTTCGTTGATCAGGTACACGAAGTCGAGCGTTGGATGAAACGCGAGGTGCCGCGGTCCGGCGCCTGACGCGGTAGCGACGCTCGGCGTCGCGTTTTCGGTGAGCGTCCCGGTATTTTCGTCGAAAACGAACTGGGCGACGAGGTTGGAGCCCTTGCAGGGGACGAAGGCGAAGCCGTTCGAGCGATCGGTGAGGATCAGGTGTGGGTTCGTGCCGGGCGATTCGGTGTCGCTCGGCGTGCCGAGCGAGCCATCGGTTTCGATCGGGAAAATACGGACGTTCCCACCGCTGTAGTTTGCGACCATCACCCATCGACCGCTGCCATCGACCGCAACGTGCGCGGGCGAGTTTCCTCCCGCCGCCATCTGATTGAGGGGAGTGAGCGACCCCGTTGCCTGGTCGATGGCGAAGGCCGCGACCTGTGCCTCGCCTTCGAGCACGGCATAGAGAAAGCGGCGCGTGGGGTCGACGGCAAGGAACGAGGGGTAGTCGCCGGCGTCCACCTGCTCGGAGAAAGTGAGGGTTCGCGCTGCGCGATCGAAGCGGTAAATCGTGATGTTGCCGTCGGTGCCGCCGACGTATGCGAAGGGAACGCCTGTCGTACCCGCCGTGCCGGCGCTCCCCGCCGCGCCGCTCGAACCACCGGGACTACCGCCTTCGCCGGATGCGCCCGCACCGCCGCTCGCCACCTCACCAGCGGAACCACCCGTGGCGGCCATGCCCGCCGAACCACCGGTAGCGCCGCCCGAACCTGCCGTCCCGCCCTTGCCGCCGCTCGCGCCGCCCGCCCCCGCGCCCGCGCCCGCGGTGCCGCCCGCACCGCCGCTGCCCGCCGTGCCGCCGCTCCCCGTGGCGCCGCTCGCGCCGCCCTTGCCCCCCGTGCCGCTGCCCGCCGCCCCCGCCGTCCCGCTGGTTCCCGGATTGGGCGAGGGAGGAGCGTCGGGTTCTCCGCAGGCGACGAACAAGGCGAGCGAGGTCATCACCACCGAACGGGTCACGATCCCTTGAACGTCCTCGCCTTCCAGGTGGCTGTCAAGCGGCGCACGAACAGCGCGGCGAGCAACCCTCGGCCCGTCAAAGCGCAGGAAAAGATCGTAGTGTCGGGTCACGATGTCGCTCGTCGTCGGACTGTTCGTCGGTGGTCGAGGCACTCGCCTCGGCGGCGTGGTGAAGGGCAACCTGCCAGGGCCGTCGGGTGAGCGATTGATCGAGCGCCTGCTCGGCGTGTGTGCGCGCGCGGTGCCAGGCGCTCCGATCGTGCTCGTTGGCGAAGCCGCAGCGCACCGCGATCTCGGCCTTCCCGTCCTCGTCGACGAGCCAGCTGGCGTCGGTCCGATCGGGGGGCTTTCCGCGCTGCTCGGTCACGCGAGCACCACCGGTGCCGGCGCCGTGCTCGCGCTGGCGTGTGACCTGCCGTACCTCGAAGCCTCGCTCGTTCGCCGCCTCGCCACCGAGGTGCCCGAAGCGTGGCTGCTCGCACCGCGCGAGGGAGACGTCTTTCACGTGCTTACGGCGCGCTACTCGACGAGCGCGCTCCCCGCGGTGAGGGAGACGATTGCGGCCGGCGACCGTTCGCTCCAGCGCATCGCTCGGCGACTCGGCGACCGCGCCTCGGCGCTCGACGTCGGCCCCGAGGAGCTCGCCGAGCTTCGGGACTGGGATGACCCGGCAGATATCTCGTTCGAATGAAGTTCTTCGTCACCGCCGCCAAGGGCACCGAGCCCGCCTTGCGCGACGAGCTCCGCGAGCTTCGTTTTCGCGGTGTGCGCGCCGATCGCGGCGGCGTTCATGCCGAAGGGGACGCGAGCGAGGGTTATCGGATCTGCATGTTTTCGCGGATAGCGAGCCGCGTGTTGACGCCGCTCGCCACCTTCGATGCGCCGTCCGAGCGAAATTTCTACGACGGCGTGCGCGCCGTGGATCTCGATCCCGTGCTGACGCCGCGCCAGACGCTCGTCGTGAGCGCCGCCTGCCGCTCGAGCCGGATGACCCACACCGAGTACCTGTCGCAGCTCACCAAAGACGCGGTCGTCGATCGCATCCGCGATCGAACCGGGGCGCGGCCGAGCGTCGACAAGCGCGACGCCGACGTGCGCCTGTTCGTTCATCTGGTCAAAGACGTGGCCACGCTGTACCTCGATTTTGCGGGCGAACCCCTGCACCGCCGCGGCTTTCGCAGCGAGGGGGCGGAGGCGCCGCTCCGGGAGACGCTGGCGGCCGCGGTGCTCCGCTACTCGGGCTGGGATCGCACGACGCCGCTCGCCGACCCGCTGTGTGGCTCGGGGACGCTCGTGGTCGAGGCGGCGCTGTGGTCGCGCGCCATCGCCCCCGGGCTCGGCCGCCGGCACTACGGTTTCGAGCGGTGGGCGAACTTCGACGAATCGCAAAAGCGAGCGCTGGAGGGCCTCCGCGACGAGGCGCGCACCGCCGTGAAGCGCGACGGCCCACCGATCACGGGTGGCGACACCTCCGCACAGGCGGTGGAACAGGCTCGCGTCGCGGCGTCGCGCGCCGGGGTCAGTCTTTCATTGTCGGTGGCGTCGTTTTCGACCTTCGAAGATCACTCGCTCGGGGCCATCGTCGCGAACCCGCCCTACGGCCGTCGCCTCGAGCGCCCGGCAGAGCTCGCGCGCGACCTCGCCCGGCTGATCGACCGCCACCCGGACACCGCCGTCACGCTGCTCTGCGCGGAGGACCAACAGCTCGGTCGCACGCGCCGGCGCCCCGAGGCGCCGCGCGCCGTCTTCAACGGCGACATTCCCTGCCTCGTCCGCACCTGGCCGCCGCTGGCGAAGCGGGCCGGGCCAAGCTCCTGAGCCCCCGCGCCTTTGGGCATGAGACAGGACGCTCGCCGGGGTAGGGTTGGCCGTTCGCCGTCATGGGCCCCCGCGAGCATTGGGAATCGATCTACGAAGCGCGACCACCAACGGAGGTCAGCTGGTACGCGCCGCACCTAGCCGATTCGCTACGGCTCATTCGCGAGGTTGCGAGCCCCGACGCGAGCATCATCGACGTCGGAGGCGGAGCCTCGACGTTGGTCGACGACCTGTTGGGGGCCGGCTTCTCGCGCCTGACCGTGCTCGACATTGCGGACGCGGCGCTCTCGCACGCGCGCTCGCGCCTCGGTGGCGAGGCTAGTCGGGTTTCGTGGATCCAGGCCGACGTCACGTCCGCCACGCTGCCCGAGAATGCGTTCGACATCTGGCACGACCGCGCGGTCTTTCATTTCTTGGGCACGGACACCGATCGAAGAGCGTACCTCGACGTTCTCCGGCGGTCCCTGAAACCAGGCGGGCACGTCGTCATGGGCACCTTTTCACTCTCCGGCCCCGAAAAGTGCAGCGGACTCGACGTCACGCGGTACGACGCGGCCACGCTCGGGCGCGAGCTCGGCCCGGAGTTCTTGCTGAGCGTCAGCGAGTCGCCCGTGCACACGACGCCCGCGGGGAAGTCGCAGAGCTTCCTCTTGTGTCGATTTGCCCGTAGGAGCGCGCGGGGGCATGCCTTGTGAAGCCTCCTGTGCCTGATGAAGTGCCATCGGGCGCGCGTCGGGCATGCGGACTGATCACCCGCCGATCGCCCGCATCGACACGTCTTTGGCGCTCGGTTCCGTGCAGCCGCGCCAGGTCTGGCCGTCGGGCTTCAGGGTCCACGCCTCGGCGACCGCACGGGCCACCTCGTGCACCTCCCCGGCCTGGGCTGCAGCTGCTGCCGAAACCCCGTGATCGGTGGCGAGACACGGGCGCAACGTCCCGCTCGCCGAGACGCGCATCCGATCGCAGCTGTCGCAGAACGTGGCCGTCGTCCCGCTGATCACGCCGACACGAAGCCGCGCGTCGAGGCGGCTTCGCACGTACTTGGCTGGTCCGCGATCCGGATCGCGCTCCGCCGGTTCCGTGAGCAGGAGCGGTGACAGCCGCTCGAGCACTTCCGCGGCCGGCACCAGACGCTCGGCCGCGATCGCCGCCCCTTCCGCGATCGGCATCACCTCGATAAAGCGCGGGATCAGTCCGTGCTTCCACGCGAACAGCGTCAGGCGCTCGAGCTCGTCGTCGTTTTCACCGCGGAGCACCACCGTGTTGAGCTTGATCTCGTCGAACCCGGCCGCCCGCGCCGCCGCGAGCCCGGCGAGAACGCGGTCGAGACGCCCGCCGCGCGTGATGCGGGCGAAGCGCACCGGATCGAGCGAATCGAGCGAGAGCGTCAGGCGCCGGAGCCCGGCCTCGCGCAGCGGTACGGCGAGCTTCTCGAGCCGGGTGCCGTTGGTGGTGAGCGCGATGTCGTCGGCGCCGAGCGCTACCGAAAGGCGCACCGCCTCGACGACGTGCGCGGAGAGCAGGGGCTCGCCGCCGGTGAAGCGCACGCGGCGAACGCCGGCCGCGAGCAGCCCCTCGAGCATGGTGCGGACGGCCGGCAGATCCAGGCGATCGAGCGCGGGGCCGTCGCGCCGAGACGGCCTGCAGTACACGCACGCAAGATCGCAGCGGTCGGTGAGCGACACGCGCACGCTCCGCGGTGGCAACCTTACGAGGACAGGTAGCGAACGACTCACGACGTTCATCCCTTCGCAGAAACTCGACGGCCGTCAAGGTGAGTCTCGGGAGTGGGCTACGAATTCCTCGCGTTTTGGGGCGAAACGGCGTCGAAACAGAAAAAGTGGCACCATCGACCAGATGTTCGGCTTCGAGGAGCACGATCCGGGCCTCGAGCTGATCCCGATCGCAGCACGCCGCGCTCTCGACGCGGTGGGTGCCAAGCTGTCGCTCGCAGCGTGGCGGGCCCTCGCTCTCCCCGACCGGAAGGCGCTGGTCGAGAGTGGCGCAACCGATAGTGTGCCTCACGACCGCGTCGAGGCGTTGGTTCGAAATGCGCGGCCGGAACGAATAGAGCCGAGCGGTGACCCCAGCGAGATCCCGGCCGATCTCGCCGAGGCTCTGGGCGAGAAAAGGCGCACCCTCGAGGCCCGCTGGGCCGGGCTCGGCGGGCTCGAGCGCTACGCGCTGGCCAAGGTCGCTCGGCCGGGGCATCTCGATCCCGAGGCCCGCCGCGCACGCTTGCTGGCCGCCTTCGTCGAGATCGTCGAGGGCGGGGCCGTCGCACCGCGCGCGACCCTGAGCCATCTCACGGCTGCGGGTGACGCCCACATGGTGAACGTAGGCGGGAAAGAGGCAACGTCGCGGGTTGCGGTGGCGGAAGCCTTCGTCAGCATGCTGCCCGGGACCGTCGAGCTCGTCACCGCCGGCAAGGCGCCGAAAGGCGACGTCCTCGCCGTCGCGCGCATCGCCGGCATTCAGGCCGCCAAGCGCACGCCGGAATTGATCCCGCTCTGCCACGCGGTGGCCCTCACGGGGGTCGAGGTGGAGCTCGTGACGAGCACCGAGCCCGCAGGTGTCAAGGTCATCGCCACGGCGAGGGCGTTCGACCGCACGGGCGTCGAGATGGAAGCGCTCGTCGCGGCGAGCATCGCCTCACTCACCCTGTACGACATGCTGAAGGCGGTCGATCGTGGAATGAGCGTGAACGGCGTGGAACTCGTGCGGAAATCGGGAGGTCGCTCGGGCGATTACCGGAAGGGCGAACGTGACACCGGTTGAGGGCTTGGAAGCGCCCGAAGCGAAGACCATTCTCGTCGTCGACGGCGAACTCTCGCTCGATCGAGCGATGCGCGCGGTGCACCACGCCGGCGCCGGAGCGGTGGCCACCTTCGTCGGGACGGTGCGCGACGTGAACGAGGGCCACGCGGTGACGCTCCTCGAGTACGAAGCGTACGTTTCGATGGCCTGTGCCGAGATGGCCCGCATCAGGGACGAGATCGAGCGCGAGGTCCCGGCCGTCCGGGTGGCGATCCACCACCGGATCGGCGCGCTCCGGGTGGGCGAGATCGCGGTCGTCTGCGCCGCGAGCGCACCGCACCGGGGCGAGGCATTCGAAGCGTGTCGCCGGGCGATCGATCAGGTGAAGGCGCGGGTGCCGATCTGGAAGCGCGAGCACGGCCCGGATGGGCCGTATTGGGTGGGTTGGGAGGATGCTCGCTGTACGGGGCACGACCACGCCGAGGTCGCGGCGAGCCGCTAGAAATCGACCCACCTCAGCACTTCGGTCTCGGCCCCGGCCGTCATTTCCGCTGCTTCCGCCGGGAACAGCGCCAGGGCGTCCGCCCAGGCCAGGCTGGTCAGCGCCCCGGATGCCTGATTGTCGAGCGGCCTCACGCCGGTGCGCCCCGCGGTGGTTTCGATACGAGCGCGCAAAAACTCTAGCCTCCCCGGCTTGTGCCGCACCGTCTCGAGCAGCGGGAGCGTGACCGGATCGGGTAGCGGACGAAGGTCTCCTTGCATGGCGCGGAGGAGCGGCATCCCGAACAAGGCGAACGTGATCAGAGCACTTGCCGGGTTCCCAGGCAGCGCGAGCACGATCGGGCCCCGTTCGCCGCGGCGGCCGAAGGTAAGAGGCTTGCCCGGTTTGATCGCAACCTTGAAGAAATCGATGGTGACGCCCTCGGCTTCGAGCGCTGGTCGGACCCAATCGTGCTCACCGACGCTCACCCCGCCGACCGTGAGAACCAGGTCCGCGTCGCCGAGCGCGGCGTGGATTGCTCGCTCGGTCGCCACCCGCTCGTCGGGCAGGTAGCCCGAGAACCGAGCGTCGCCGCCCGCCTGCAAGGCCAGCGACGTCAGGGCGACCGACACGGAATCGGGGATTTTTCCCGGCTCCTTCGCCGAGCCGGCGGCGCGCAGCTCGTCCCCGGTGCACAGCACGCGGACGCGCGGGCGCCGCGCAACCTCGAGGACCGCCCGGTCGAGCTGCGCCGCAAGGCCGAGCGCGGCGGGTGTCAGGCGCGTCCCCAAGGCGAGCGCCGTGGCGCCGGGCTCGAGATCCTCACCGGCGCGCCGCACGTGCTGGCCTGAATTCACGTCCCCGGAGAGGCGAATGCCGCTGGCGAGCATATCGATCTGCTCGATCGGCACGACGCTGTCCGCACCGTCCGGGATGGTGGCGCCGGTCGAAATACGGAATGCCGTCCCCGGGACGAGCGCCGCCGGAGGATGCCCGGTGCGGCTTTCGCCGGACACGGGGAGCGTGAACGGTCCCGACCCGACGAGATCCCCCGCGCGAAGCGCGTAGCCGTCCATCGCGCTGTACGACGACGGCGGCACGGGGTCGGCGGTCACGAGACGCTCGGCGAGCACGCGCCCGAGGGCTCGGTCGAGCGGCACGGCTTCCGAAGCGAGCACTGGCACGCCGTGGAGCACACGCGCGCGGGCGGCGTCGAAGCTGAGCATGCTCATGAATGCGTCCGGGGCCCGTGGGCGGCGTGGGTGGTCCGGCCGGCGAGGAGCGCCACCGCGTGCTCGATGAGCGGGATCAAAAGCTCTTTCACCGCCAGTCGGACGGCACGCGGGCTGCCCGGCAGAGCCGCGATCAAACGGCCCTGATAGCTACCGGCGACCGCTCGCGAGAGCACCGCACGCGGCCCCACCTCGTCCCACGACAGCCGTCGAAACGCTTCACCGAAGCCGTCGAGTCGTTTGTCGAGCAAGGGTTCGATGACTTCGATCGTGACGTCGCGAGGAGCGATCCCGGTGCCACCGGTCGTGACGACGACGTCCGCCAGGTCGCGCTCCACGATGTCGGCGAGTGCGCCGCGGATCCGTTCCGGCTCGTCCGGGACGATGCGGTGTTCGCTCACCGTGAAGCCCGCGGCGCGCAAGAGCTCGCCGAGTTCTGCACCGCCCTCGTCCGAGCTCGGGGTGCGCGTGTCGCTGACGGTGATCGTCACGATGCGAATCGTCTCGCGCCCAGGCGGCCCGCCGGTTGGGTCCTTCGTCATGTGCTACTCCTCTTTCGTGCAACGGCCGATCCGCATCAAGCTCCTGTATTTCGCGGGCGTCAGGGATCGGCTCGGGAGCGCGGGGGAAGAGCTCGATTTACCTGCCGATGTCGAGCGGGTGGCCGACCTTGCCCGCTACCTGGTGGTGGCGAAGCCCGCGCTCGAAGGCGTGCTTTCGAGCGTGCGCTTCGCCGTCGGCGAGGAGTTCGTCGAGCCCGAGCGGCGCCTCGCTCCCGGTGACGTGGTCGCGCTGATCCCGCCCGTCTCGGGTGGTTGACGCCTTCGCGGAGCGCACGCGAGCGGAAGGTCGCGGAGCGCACGCGGAGCGGAGGGGAGCGCGGTGCGACTTCGTTTCGCATCGGTTGCTCCCTCCTAGATTTGTTTCCACGAGGTGACTGACGATGTCGCCACGGTTTCGCCGTTTCGCGTCAGTTTCTCGAGCGTGACGGGAGACCGAAAACCCACTCTTTGGAGTGATCTTTCGCGGTTGACCGGATTGCTGCCGCGGGTAATCTGAACATCGACGGCAACAATTCATCTCGTGTCGAGTCGCGGGACAATGGCACGAGGTTTCCAGGCCGGGTGGAGCACCCACGGCGGAGAGGTCCGCAACGATGGTAGGCAAAGGTGTATTTTCTGGTTTTCGAGTCGCGCTTCCGGAGGCGTCCGACCTCGACGCCGCCGCGCGCTTGGTCCGGCAGGAAAACGGGGAACTCCTGCGGTTTTCGCTGGAGCCCACCGCCTCTTCGGGACGCCCTCTCGAGAGCTGGATCGTCGACCTCTACGAGCGTGCCTTCGACGACGTGGTGCTCTTCACCGCGCAGAGCGTGCGCCTGATCGTGGAGTTCGCCCGCCAGCTCGAGCGCGAAGAAGACGTGCTCGACGCGCTCCGAGTGGTGCGAAAGCTGACCCAGGGACCGAAGGCTGCTTCCGCGCTCCGCGAGGTGGGCCTCAAGGCGGACGTTGCTGCACCGCTGCCCTCGTTCGAGAGCATGGCCGGCGTGCTCGACTCGCTCGACTTTCGCGGTCGCGTGATCGGCGTGGCGTCCTCCAGTCCGGACGTCCGGCTGTTGTCGTTGCTCGAGCAGAAGGGCGGCAGCGTGCGCCTCTTGTCGGAGTCCTCGCCTGCCGATCAGAAGGTGATCGAGTTCTACGAACTGGTCATGTCCGGCGGTATCGACGCCGTGGTCTGGAGCACGCCGAGCCAGGTCGAACGGGTGTGGGAGCTTGCCTGCGTCCGCGGTGGAACCCAGGATCTTCGCACCGCCCTCGGCCGGGTGCGGAGCGTCGCCCTCGGCAGCGTCGTCGAGCTCTCGCTCACTCAGCACGGCATCCGCGTGGATGCCACGCCCCCGCGCTCGGTGTTCGTTCGCCCGCAACCGGGCGAGCTCGTTTCGGTGTTCGGGCTGTCGGGCGAGCGGGTGAGTGAGGTCGTCCCGGAGTCGAACGGCGCGCCCGCGGCGGGGTCGCCGAAGGCGAACGGTGCGGCTCGACAGAACGTCGTGATCATCGGCAACGGCATGGTGGGTTGGAAGCTCTGCGAGCGCCTGACCGAGCTCGACACTCAGCGCCGCTTTCAGATCATCGCCTTCTGCGAAGAGCCGCGGCCGGCGTACGATCGGGTGGGCCTGACGAGCTTCTTCGAGAAGTCGAGCGCCGACGAGATGCTGCTCGCCGGCCTCGACTGGTACAAAGAGCGCGGGATCCGCGTGCTCCTGGGTGAGCGCGCCACGGAGATCAACAAGAAGCGCCGCGCGGTTCGGTCGTCGAGCGGGGAGTGGGTGCCGTACGACGTGGCGGTCCTCGCGACCGGGTCGACACCGTTCGTCCCGCCGATCCCCGGTGTCGACAAGGCCGGCGTCTTCGTCTATCGCACGATCGAGGATCTGGTCGGCATCCGCGAGTACGCGAAGCAATCGAAGCGCGCGGTGGTCCTCGGCGGCGGCCTGCTCGGTCTCGAAGCAGCCAAGGCCGTCCACGACCTCGGCCTGGAGACGCACGTCGCGGAGTTCGCTCCCCGGCTCATGCCGCGGCAGCTCGACGGCGCCGGAGCACGCCTGCTCTCGCGGAGCATCAAGGCGCTCGGGGTCAATCTGCACTTGAACGTGGCCGCTCAGCGCGTCCTCGGCAACGATCGCATGGAGGGCGTCGAGTTCAGCGAGGGCGACCCGATCGAGGCCGAGCTCCTGGTCGTTGCCGCCGGAATCCGGCCGCGGGACGAGCTCGCGCGCGAAGCCGGTCTCGCGATTGGCGACCGCGGCGGCGTGGTCGTCGACGACCTGTTGCGCACGAGCGACCCGAACATCCGAGCCATCGGCGAGTGTGCGCTGCACCGAAACGTCGTCTACGGCCTGGTCGCTCCCGGCTACGAGATGGCGAGTGTCGTCGCGGCCTCGCTCACCGGCGACGCTTCGGTAAAATACGTCGGCAGCGACCTGTCGGCGAAGTTGAAGCTACTCGGCGTGGACGTGGCGAGCTTCGGCGACCCGTTCGCCGACACCAGCGGCGGTGCCAGCATCCTCTACGAGGACCTGGTGAAGGGCGTCTACAAGAAGCTCGTCATCAGTGAAGATAGGACGAAACTCCTCGGCGGCATCCTGGTCGGTGACGCGGCCGACTACGCCCGTCTGACCGCGGTGATGAAGAGCGGGCAAGCGCTGCCCGACGCGCCGGAAGAGCTGATTTTCGGCGCGCGCGAGGCGGCCGGGGGCGGCGCGGCGGGGCTCAGCGAATCCACCCAGGTTTGCTCGTGCAACAACGTGACCAAGCGCGACATCTGTCACGCGATCCGGCGTGGCGAATGTTCGTCGCTCGGTGACATCAAGCAGAAGACGCGCGCCGGGACGGGCTGCGGCGGCTGTGTGCCGCTCGTCACCGACATCCTCAAGGCGGAGCAACGCGCGATGGGGCAGGTCGTGCGCGAGTACGTCTGCGAGCACTTTGCCTTCTCGCGCCAGGAGCTCTACCAGATCGTGCAGCTCAAGCGTTACCGCACGTTCGACGAGCTCATCCAGACCCACGGTACCGGCAACGGCTGCGAGATCTGCAAACCCGCGGTCGCGTCCATCCTCGCGAGCATTCACAACGAGATGGTGCTCAAGCAGGAGCACGCCACGCTCCAGGACACCAACGATCGCTTTCTCGCCAACCTCCAGCGGACGGGCCTCTACTCGATCGTCCCGCGCATCCCGGGTGGCGAGATCCTGCCGGAGAAGCTGATCAGGCTCGGCGAGATCGCCAAGAAATACGCGCTCTACACCAAGATCACCGGCGGCCAGCGCATCGATCTCTTCGGCGCGCGCGTCGAGCAACTGCCCGATATTTGGGAGGAGCTCGTCGAAGCCGGTTTCGAGAGCGGGCACGCCTACGCCAAGGCTCTCCGCACGGTGAAAAGCTGCGTCGGTTCGACCTGGTGCCGCTTCGGCGTCCAGGATTCGGTCGGCTTCGCCATCCGCGTCGAGAACCGCTACAAGGGCCTCCGCGCTCCGCACAAGCTCAAGTCGGCGGTGAGCGGCTGTGTGCGCGAATGCGCCGAAGCGCAGGGTAAGGACTTCGGCCTGATCGCCACGGAGAAGGGCTGGAACCTCTACGTCTGCGGCAACGGCGGGATGAAGCCGAAGCACGCCGCCCTGCTCGCGAGCGACATCGACGAAGAGACCGCGATCAAATACATCGACCGCTTCTTGATGTACTACACGCAGACGGCGGACCGTCTGACGCGAACGTCGGTGTGGCTCGAAAAGCTGGAGGGCGGCATCGAGTACCTGCGCGAGGTGATCGTCGAAGATCGCCTTGGTATCGGCGAGGAGCTCGAGCGCCAGATGCAATTCCTGGCCGACACGTACACGTGCGAGTGGGCCGACGTGGTGAAGGACCCGAAGAAACGTGCAAGATTCCGGCATTTTGCCAACGCGACCGAGTCCGACGACAGCATCGAGCTGACCGAGGAGCGCGGACAGAAACGGCCCGCGGACTGGAAGACCGACGAGCCGACTCCCGTGCGCTCGCGCATGCACCTGCCGCTCGTGCAGACGAGCTGGGTGCGGATTGGACGCGTCGACGACTTTCCGAGGGACGGCGGGATGGCCGTCCGCTACGGCGACGCCCAGATCGCCGTCTACAACTTCAGCTCACGGGGTGAATGGTACGCGAGCCAGAACATGTGCCCGCACATGAAGGACATGGTGCTGTCCCGCGGGATCCTGGGTGACCAGAAGGGCGAACCGAAGGTCGCCTGTCCCCAACACAAGAAGACGTTCTCGCTGAAGAACGGAGAATGCCTGAGCGGAGACTCCTACCGGATCCGGACCTTCCCGGTGAAGGTGGAAAACGGTGCCGTCTACGTCGATCTCCCGAGCCAGCGGGACGTCGGGAAGCTGGTGCCGATCAAGCTCACCGAACTCGCCTGCAGCCATGAAGCAACTCTTTGAAGCCATGAATCACCCTGAAAAGACCATGAAAGCCACCCGCCTCGACCTGTTCGACTTCACCTCGCGCCCGATGCGCGCGTTTCACGTCACCTGGGTGTCGTTCTTCCTCTGCTTCTTCGCCTGGTTCGGCATGGCGCCGCTGATGCCCGTGATCCGAAAGGAACTCGGGCTCTCGAAGGAGCAAATCGGCAACATCATGATCGCCGCCGTCGCGGTGACGATCCTCGCCCGGCTCGGGGTCGGCTGGCTGTGCGATCGCTTCGGACCACGGCGTGTGTACGCGGGCCTGCTCGCGGTCGGGGCGCTACCCGTGATGGGCATCGGCCTCGCCGACGATTACTTGTCGTTCCTCCTGTTCCGTCTCGCGATCGGCGCGATCGGTGCGTCGTTCGTGATCACGCAGTTTCATACGTCGAGCATGTTCGCGCCGCGCGTGGTCGGTACCGCGAACGCGACCGCGGCCGGCTGGGGGAACCTCGGCGGCGGCGTGGCGCAAATGGTGATGCCGCTGCTTTTCGCGGCTTTCCTCGGCTTCGGGCTGACGGAGGGCTCGGCCTGGCGCGTGGCGATGGTGGTGCCCGGGGTCTTGATGCTCCTCGCCTCGGTCGCCTACCTGAAGCTCACGCACGACTTGCCGGAGGGCCCCTGGGCGCGGCCGGCGTCGGCCAACAAGAAGAGCCTCGCCAAGTTCGCGGCGGCGGCTCGCGATCCCCGCACCTGGGTGCTCGGGCTCGCCTACGGCGCGTGTTTCGGTGTCGAGCTCACCGTGCACAACATGGCGGCTCTCTACTTCCACGATCGCTTCGCACTCGATCTGAAGTCGGCTGGGCTCGTCGCCGGGTCGTTCGGTGTGCTGGCGCTCTTCGCCCGGACGCTCGGCGGGTACACGGGGGATCGGGTCGGCGCACGCCTCGGCCTCCGCGGTCGCGTGCTCACTCTCGCCGTCGTGCTCGCGGCCGAGGGCGTGATGTTGGTGGTTTTCTCGCAGATGAATTCGCTCGTGCTCGCGGTGGTCACGCTGGTGATTTTCGGGCTCTTCACCCACATGTCGGCCGGTGCCACCTACGCGGTCTCGCCGTTCTTGCGCCGGGACGCGGTCGGGGCCGTCACCGGGATCGTCGGTGCCGGTGGCAACATCGGCGCGGTGCTCGCGGGTTTCCTCTTCCGCTCGAGCGCCGTTTCGACGACCGCTGCGCTCTTCTATCTCGGGCTCGTCGTGGTGGTCTGCTCCGTGCTGGTGCTCACGGTGCGCTTCGCGCCCGAGGACGAAGCATCGCTGCGCAAGGAGCTCGACGCCGCGCGCGCGCCCGTCGGCGTGGAAGGAGTGCCCGCTCCGGCGGAGTGAGCCATGGTCGCGGACGTTTCCACCCTTTCCCCAGCTCGACCCGGGCAGAAGAAGGATCGGGTACGGCTGCCTCTCGTGCAGCAGTACCTCGACGAGCAGCAGCGCCTGACGGCGGTCGAGCGCTTCTCGCAGCGGCACGACGCCGAGGCGCTCGGCCCGGGCGCGCGCTTCTACAAGGATCTGTTGCCCCTGGAGAAACCGGGCAAGGGCCAGCAGCTCGCGTTCCAGGTCGATCTCGACGCCTGCACCGGCTGCAAAGCGTGCGTCACCGCATGCCACCAGCTGAACGGCCTCGACGGGGACGAGGCGGAGACCTGGCGCAGCGTCGGTCTTCTGCACGGCGGCACCCCCGCGGAGCCGGTGCAGCAAACGGTGACGACGGCGTGCCACCATTGCCTCGACCCCGCGTGCATGAAGGGCTGCCCCGTCGGCGCCTACGAAAAGGACCCGGTCACGGGCATCGTCAAGCACCTCGACGACCAGTGCATCGGTTGTCAGTACTGCACGCTCACCTGCCCCTACGAGGTCCCGCAGTACAGCAAGAAGCGCGGGATCGTCCGCAAGTGCGACATGTGCAGCGATCGCCTGGCGGTCGGGGAAGCGCCGGCGTGCGTTCAGGCCTGCCCCAACGGCGCGATCGCGATCCACATCGTCGACGTCGCTCGCGTGCTCGAGGATGCGAAGGGCGAGGCGTTCCTGCCGGGCGCACCGTCGCCGAACATCACGGTCCCGACCACGACGTACAAGACGCGCCGCGTGCTGCCGCGCAATGTCGTGCCAGCAGATTTTCACCGCGTGCGCAGCTCGCACAACCACGCGCCGCTCGTGATGCTGCTGGTGCTCACCCAACTGTCGGTGGGCACGTTCATCGCCGACCTGCTGCTCGACAAGCTGGCCGGGGCGGAGTCGGTCGACATCGGCCGGCAGTACCGTTCGGTCGTCGCCCTGGCGATGGGCCTTCTGGCGCTCGGCGCGAGCGTGTTTCACCTCGGCCGGCCCCAGTATGCGTTTCGGGCCGTGCTCGGCCTCCGCACCTCGTGGATGAGCCGCGAGGTCGTGGCCTTCGGGCTTTTCGCGAAGAGCGCGGTGCTCTACGCGCTCTCGTTCTGGGTCGATCCGCTGAGCGCCCTGGTCGGCGTGAAGCCGCCCCCCGTGAGCCTGCTGTCGACGACGCAGGACGTGCTCGGCTGGGTGGTGGCGGCGAGCGGCATCCTCGGCGTGTTCTCGTCGATGATGCTCTATCAGGTCACCTCTCGTCGCTGGTGGGGTGCGGCCAGGACCAGCGTCCGCTTCGCGCTCACGGCCGCCGTGCTCGGTCTCGCGACCACCAGCGTGACCCTGCTCGTCGGTGGATTTTTCGACTACACGATGAGCGGGGCGCGCGTCGCGTCGATGTCGCTGATGCTGCCGCTCGGTTGGGTTGCGGTGCTGAAACTGGCGACGGATGCGGTGATCCTGTTCCATCTCCGGGCCCGCGGCCTCGGCGAGCTCAAGCGGACCGCGAGCCTCTTGGTCGGTGAGCTGCGGGGACCTGCGGGGTCACGCGCGGTGCTCGGCGCGCTCGGCGCCGCGGTGGCATTCCTCCTGCCGACCCAGCCTGCGCTCGGCACCACGGCGCTCTTGATCTGGCTCGTCATCGCCTGGGGCTTGCTGGTGGGCGGGGAGATCCTGGAGCGCACGCTGTTCTTCCGCGCGCTATCCTCGCCGAAGATGCCCGGAGCGATCGGACCTTGAGCGAGAAGCGCGACCTTGCGGAGGCGGCGCGCGCGCTCCTTCACCAGCGAAAAGGGCCGCTCACGGCGGAGCTCGTGCGAACCCCCGGCGGCTTCGGCCTCGGGCAGGTCCCGGCCGAGCGCAAGCCCGACGCGACGACGACGGCCGTCTGCGGCTTTTGCTCCACGGGCTGCGGCCTCGAAGTGCATTTGAAGGACGGAGAAGCGGTCGGGCTGTCGCCGGCCCGCGACTATTCGGTGAACTTCGGCATGGCGTGCCCGAAGGGTTGGGAGGCGCTCGCTCCGCTCAAGTCGAACGACCGGGCGCTCTACCCGATGCTGCGTAACGAGAAGGGGGCACTCGTCCGCCTGAGCTGGGACGCCGCGCTCGAGGCGTTCGTGCGAAGGTTCCGCGCCATCCAGGAAAAGCACGGACCGGACTCGGTCGCTTTCCTCGGCACCGGGCAAATCCCGACCGAAGAGCTCGCGATGCTGGGTGCCTTCGCCAAGTTCGGCATGGGCATGGTGCACGGGGACGGCAATACGCGCCAGTGCATGGCGACCGCGGTTGTCGCCTACAAACAGTCCTTCGGCTTCGACGCGCCGCCGTACACCTACGAGGACTTCGAGGAGTCCGACGTGATCGTCCTCGTCGGCTCGAATCTGTGTATCGCGCATCCGATCTTGTGGGAGCGCATCACGCGGAATCCCCACCAGCCCGAGATCGTCGTCATCGACCCGAGGCGCACCGAAACGGCGATGGCGGCCAGCCTGCACCTGCCGCTCGCGCCGAAATCAGACCTCACGCTGCTCTACGCGGTGGCGCGGCACCTGATCGCGCGAGGCTGGGTCGACCGGGAGTTCATCGCCGCTCACACGACCGGCTTCGAAGAGTTCGCGGAGCACGTCGAACCGTTCACGCTGGCCCACGCGGTGGAAGCCACCGGCCTCGAGGAAGACGCCATCAAGCGCCTGGCGCAACTGATTGGCACCGGCAAACGCGTGAGCCTCTGGTGGACGATGGGCGTCAATCAGAGCCACGAAGGCGTGCGCCTGGCCCAGGCGATGATCAACCTCGCCTTGATGACCGGGAACATCGGGCGCCCGGGGACCGGCGCGAATTCCATCACCGGACAGTGCAACGCGATGGGCTCGCGTCTCTTCAGCAACACCACGAACTTGCTGGGCGGCCGCGCGTTCGAGAGCGCGAGCGACCGCGCGGACGTGGCCGGCATTCTCGGCATCCCGGTCGAGCGCATTCCGGACCGTCCGAGCTTGGCCTACGACCAGATCATGGAGGGGATTCATTCCGGAAAGATCCGCGGACTGTGGGTGGTGGCGACCAACACCGCGCACTCGTGGATCAATCAGGCCGACGCCCACGACTTGCTGTCCCGGCTCGATTTCTTGGTCGTGCAGGACATGTACACGAGCACCGAGACCGCGCAGCGCGCGCATCTGCTGCTGCCGGCGGCGGGCTGGGGCGAAAAAGAGGGCACTTTCATCAACTCCGAGCGCCGGGTGGGCCTCTTGAAGAAGGTCGCGCGCGCGCCGGGTGAAGCGCTCGCCGATTTCTACATCGTGAAGCTTCTCGCGCAGGCGTGGGGCGTCGGGGAGCTGTTCCGCCGTTGGTCCGATCCGGAGGCGACCTTCCAGATCCTGAAGGAGCTGTCCCGCGGCCGCCCCTGTGACCTCACCGGCGTCGACGACTACGCGATGCTCGACCAGGCCCGCGGCGTCCAGTGGCCGCTCCGTGCCGGCGAACGAGTGGTGCCGCAGAGCCAGCGCCGATTGTTCGCGGACGGGCGTTTCTACCACTCGGACGAGAAGGCCCGGTTTCTGTTCGACCCGCCGCGTCCGGTTCCGGAAGCGACCTCCAAGGAGTACCCCTTCGTCCTGCTCACCGGGCGTGGCTCGTCCAGCCAGTGGCACACGCAGACCCGAACCGCCAAATCCGCCGTCCTCCGACGGCTTTATCCGAACGAGCCGTACGTCGAGCTCAGCCCCGACGACAGCGAGCGGCTCGGGATCACCTCGGGTGAGTGGCTGGTCGTCGAATCGCGCCGCGGGAAATTCCGCGCCCGCGCGCACCCGACCCACGTCGTCAGGCCAGGTCAGGTTTTCGTTCCGATGCACTACCCGGAAGCGAACCAGCTCACGTTTCCCGCGTTCGACCCCCATTCGCGGCAACCGGCGTACAAACACTGCGCCGTTCGCATTCGTCGGCTCGAAGCCAGCGACCAGGTTTGAGCACGCGCTCGCGCCGGTGGTTTCCGGTTCGCGTCACGCGAGTGGAAGTGTGTCCATCGAGTGTCGTCACCCCCGGGGCTTGGTTTCGACTCTGCGTTTCGTGTTGCGGATCCGTTTCTGAAACAAACCGCGAACGAAGAACGCCCTGAAAACTAGGCGATTCGGCGTTGTTCGACGCGAAGCAAGCAGGCAACAGTGAGGAGTGAGAGCCGCGTTGGCTTTCTTCCCCTGGAGGTCCCATTGCTTCGATCGCTTCGTTTCTTCACCGTCGTCGGTGGCTTGCTCGTGGGTTCTTCACTAGCTGGGGTGGCGTTCGCACAGGCCCCTGCGCCCGCTCCCGCTCCTGCTCCCGCAGCTCCGGCTGCCGCGCCTGCCCCTGCTGCCCCAGCGCCAGCTGCCGCGCCCGCCCCCGCTGCTCCCCCGGCCGAGCCCGCTCCCGCCGCTGCTCCGCCGGCCGAGCCTCCCCCTGCCGCTGCTCCGCCGCCCGAACCCGCCCCTGCCGCGGCGCCTCCGCCCGAGCCGGCTCCCGAGGCTGCCCCGCCGCCCGAGGCCGCGAAGGACGCGAAGCCCAAGCCGCCACCCTACTCCCTACCGTGGGCCCTCCGCCCGGCGGCTCCCGGAAACGTCATCCGGTCCGATACCGCAGTCGGCTGGTACCAGTCGAAAACGACGCGTGGCGGCCGGGCGATCGTTTCGATGCTGCTCGCGAGCTACAAGGTCCTGCCTGAACTCGCACCGATCGTGCGGCTCGGCATCGTCAACGACAAGCCGCCGGTCGACCGGTCCGCCCGCACGGACTTTCTGAACCCCGTGATCGGTGCGCTCTACGGACCGAAGCTCGGCCCGAACTACAAGCTCGGCTTGTTCCTCGGCTTTGCCCTGCCCTTGAGCACGGCAGGCGGCGACGACCCGCACAAGGCCTCGGCCCCGGCCCTGGCAGCCGGTATCGCCACCCGCTCCGCGATGGACAACGCGATGTTCGCGGCCAACTACTTCACTGTCTTCCCCGGTGTCGGCTTCGCCTACACGGCGTTCGGCCTGACCGCTCAGGTGGAGGCCACGGTGCTGCAACTGACCAAGACCCGCGGTCCCGACCAGGTCACGTTGCCGAACGGGACGAAGGCGCCGGCCGACGAGAAGAACACCAACTTCACGACCGGTTTCCACCTCGGATACTTCGTGATTCCGCAGCTCTCCGTCAGCGGCGAGTGGCGTTACCAGCGCTGGCTTTCGACGCCGCTCGCCGTGAAAAACGACAAGAGCGGCACGCTGCGCGACAACATGACCCTCGCGTTCGGCCCGCGCGTGCACGTCAAACTGGGCGAGAGCATGTGGCTACGTCCCGGTATCTCCTACGCCTTCCCGCTCGACAACCCGATGGCGAACGGCCCCACGCACACGAACCCCGGAAACCACAACTACCGGATCATGCAGATCGACGTGCCGTTCGTCTTCTAGGCGCAGCGCTTTTTCATTCTTTCGAGGAGAACGACCGATGACCAACAAAATATCTCGCCGCGACCTCTTGAGTCACGCTGCCACCGTGGCCGCTGCGTCCGCGCTGCTTCCCGCTTGTTCGAAGTCGGAGGACGCGCCGCCCGCCGCGGCCAAGGCCTCGGCGACGCCGCTCGTCGCCGGTGCCGCCACCAAGGTCGAAAAGGCCGATCTGCGCTTCGGCATCATCGCCCTCACCGACAACTCACCGCTGGTGATCGCCCATGAAAAAGGCTTCTTCAAGAAGCACGGGATCAACGCCACGATCGTGAAAGGGGCGAGCTGGGCGGCGATCCGCGACTCCTTGTCCAACGGCGACATCCACGCCACGCACATGCTGCTCGGCATGCCGATCGCGTCGACCATCGGCCTGCTCGGCGCGCCGAAGAAGCCGATGATCATTCCCTGGCTCTTGAACCGGAACGGGCAGGCCATCACGCTGAAGGCAGGGCTCAAGGGCAAGGTCGCGGCCGATCCGAAGGCGCTGAAGCCGTTGGTGGAGGAAGCGAGCAAGAAGGGCACGCCGATGACGTTCGCGATGACGTTCCCGCCGGGAACGCACGCGATGTGGATGCGCTACTACCTTGCCGCCGGCGGCATCAACCCGGACAAGGACGTGGCGCTGATCACCATCCCGCCGCCCCAGATGGTCGCCAACATGAAGGTCGACAAGATGGACGGCTTTTGCGTCGGCGAGCCCTGGAACGCTCGCGCAATCGCCGACGGCATCGGCTTCACGGCGCTCACCACGCAGGAGCTGTGGAAGGACCATCCGGAGAAGGTGTGCGCTTTCGAAGCGGATTTCGCGGCAAAGAACCCCAACACGGTGAAGGCCGTCTTGAAGGGGCTCCACGAAGCGAGTGTCTGGCTCGACGACATGAAGAATCGCCCCGAGCAGGCCGACATCGTCTCGCGGCCGACCTACATCAATTGCCCGCCGGAGATCATCCTCGGTCGCTTGAAGGGCGAATACGACTACGGCGACGGCCGGAAGAAGCAGGACGAGAACTACATGATCTTCAACAATCGGAACTGCAATTACCCGCAGCCGAAGTTCGCGACCTGGTGGGTGTCACAGTTCCGGCGCTGGGGCATGGTCGAGGGCACCCCCGATTACGCTGGCATCGCAAAGCAAGTGATGCGCGGCGACATCTACGAGGAAGCGATGAAGGAGCTCGGGGTCACCCATGGGGGGCAGGACGACTCCAAGTTCGCGCTTTTCGACGGCGTGGAGTTCGACCCAAACAATCCGGAAACCTACGCGAAAGGTTTCCCGGTCAACAATCTGAAGGGATGAGGGTTCCCATGACCAAAGATCGGGGTCGCCATGAATAAGGCCGGTTGGGAGAAAGTCGTCCGCTACGCGCTCCTACCGGCGCTCGGCCTGGCGTCGGTGGTGCTCTTGTGGAGCATCGCGAGCGCCACCTTTGCCGATACGTTGCCCTCGCCGCTGAAAACCTGGGATGCGAGCAGGCCCTACGTGGTCGAGCCGTTCGAGAAGCGGGGGGAGCTCGACCAGGGCATCCTGAGGTTCACCTGGTACTCGCTGATCCGGGTCGCCAAGGGCTACTCGATCGCGCTCCTCATCGGCACGCCGCTCGGGCTCTTGCTCGGGTTGTCGCGCGCGTTCTCGAGCTCGCTCGATCCCATCATCCAGATCCTCCGGCCCGTGTCGCCGCTCGCCTGGCTGCCGCTCGGTCTCGTGCTGTTTCAGAAGCCCGAGCCGGCTGGCACGTTCACGATCGCGATGTGCTCGATGTGGCCGACGGTGCTCAACACCGCACTCGGGGTGCGCTCGATCCCGCAGGACTACATCAACGTGGCCAAGGTGCTCCAGCTTTCCCGTGGGCGTGCCCTCGTGAAGGTGTACTTGCCGGCCGCACTTCCGTACATGTTCACCGGCTTTCGCCTGAGTCTCGGTATCGCCTGGCTCGTGATCGTGGCGGCCGAGATGCTCACCGGTGCACCCGGTGTCGGCGGCTTCCTTTGGCAGGAATACAACTCGCTGATCTACGAGCACATCATCCTTTGCATCATCACGATCGGGCTCGTGGGGTACGGGCTCGACCGCCTGATGATGCTCGTGGAACGTCGGTTCAAGATGGCGTGAGGGAAGATGGCGTACGTCGAACTGTCAAAAATCTCGAAGAGTTACGGCAAGGGGGCGGCCCGCACGGAGGTGGTGCGGGACGTGAACCTACAAATCAAGGAGGGGGAGTTCGTGGCGGTGGTCGGCTTCTCAGGCGCGGGGAAGACGACCCTCGTGTCGATGATCGCAGGGCTCATCGCGCCCGATGCCGGGGTCGTGACTGTTGCAGGGAAGAAGATCACAGGCCCCGGCACCGACCGCGGTGTGGTGTTCCAGAACTACTCGCTCCTCCCGTGGGAAACCGCCGAGGGCAACGTGCGGCTCGCCGTCGAACAGGCCTTTCCGAAGGCCAGCGCCGGCGAGCAGAAGGATCGGGTGGCACGTTACTTGTCCATGGTCGGGCTCGGCGCAGCCGGCCACAAGCGACCGCGGGAACTCTCGGGGGGCATGCGGCAGCGTGTGGCGCTCGCCCGCGCCCTCGCGATGGACCCCAAGGTACTCTTGATGGACGAGCCGCTCGGCGCGGTGGACGCGCTCACGCGGGGGACGCTGCAGACCGAGATCGCGCGTATCTGGCAAGCCGATCGGAAGACCGTGCTCTTGATCACGAACGACGTGGAGGAGAGCCTGCTCCTCGCCGATCGGGTGATCCCGCTCGGTGCGGGGCCCGCGGCGACGCTCGGCCCCAGCATCGAGATCGACCTCCCGCGCCCGCGCGACGCGCGCGAGCTCGGCCGCAATCCGCGGGCTCGCGTGCTTCGGAACCAGATCGTGGAGTGGCTGCTCGACAGCGCCAAACGCCGGCGTTCGACGCGACCGGCGGCACCGGCCGAGGTGGTTATCCCCGCGCCGGCCGAGGTGGGCGCATGAGGAAGTACCTCGAGATCTGGAAGCTCGAGAAAAGCTTCCCGGGGCCCAAAGGGCCGGCGCTCATCGTCCGGGACTTCGAGCTCACGATCGCGGAGGGGGAATTCGTGTCCCTGATCGGGCACTCGGGCTGCGGCAAGTCGACCGTGCTGTCGATCGTTGCCGGGCTGCAGTCCGCCACTGCCGGGACCGCCATCCTTGCCGGACGGGAAATCACCGGCCCTGGCACCGATCGCGGCGTCGTGTTCCAGGCCCCCTGCCTGTTCGAATGGATGAGCGCGCTCGAGAACGTGCTGCTCGGCGTCGAGCAGGCGTTCCCGAAACTGACGCGCGAGCAGCACCATCAGAAGGCCGAAGACGCGCTCGATAGCGTGGGTCTCGCCGACGCGCTCCACAAGCGCCCGGCCGAGCTCTCGCAGGGCATGCGGCAGCGCGTCGGGCTCGCCCGCGCCTTTGCCCTTTCGCCGAAGATGCTGCTGCTCGACGAGCCGTTCGGCATGCTCGATTCGCTGACGCGGCTCGAGCTCCAGGGCGTGTTGATGGACCTCTGGTCGCGGCACCGCATCACGGCGTTGATGGTGACCCACGACGTCGACGAAGCGCTGTTCCTGTCCGATCGCGTGGCGATGATGACGAGTGGACCGGCAGCGACGCTCGGCGCCATTCTGGAAGTCCCCTTTTCGCGGCCCCGCGAGCGCGTCGCCGTCAGCGCCGACCCCGACTACGAGGGGCTTCGCGATCGCATGCTCGGGTTCCTGGAAGATCAGGCGCACCCGCCCGCGCCCGCGATGCTCGAGGCGTCGAAGACCGCAGCGGAGCCGGAGCCCAGCCTGGTTCTTGCCGAACTGGGGGAGTAGCTCGGAGGATCACGATGTTGGACAAGAGCGTCGTCGCCATCGTCCAATCGGACTGGGCCAAGGCCGTCCCGATCGCCGACACGGCGGCCACCTTGTTCTACGACCGCCTGTTCGCTCTCGACCCGAGCCTCCGTCCGCTGTTCAAGTCGGACCTCGGCGAGCAAAAGACGAAGCTGATGAAGATGATCGGCGCCGCCGTGAACGGCCTCGACGACCTCTCGGCGTTGGTGCCGGTCGTGCAGTCGCTCGGTCGTCGGCACGTCGGGTACGGCGTCAAGCCGGAGCACTACGTCACGGTCGGTTCCGCGTTGCTGTGGACGCTGAAGCAAGGGCTGGGCGACGCGTTCGGCCGCGACAACGAGGCGGCGTGGACTCAAGTCTACGGGGTCCTCGCCGACACCATGAAGGAGTCAGCGCAGCCGAGCGGCGCGGCGGGTCCAGCGGAGTAGCAGCGCCGGCCTTGCTCTCGTGGGGAGGACCGGCGCCCGGCGCCGGTCGAAGCGTCAGAACGCGCCGCGAAGCCGCAGCCCGGCGCGATCTTGGCCGAACTCGGGGAGTAGCTGGAGCGAGGCATTTTCCTTCTTGGCCTTCGGCGCGGTGCCGATCAGGATGAGGCCGCCGATGGCAGCTGCTGCGCCGACGCCGAGGCTGACGAAACAGATCGTGCGGCTCGTGTCGGCGTCGTCCTCGAACCCCGCCTGCCGATCCTCGTAGTACTCCCTGTCCCCGGGGTTCTCTTCGGCGTTCACCGCCGCCTTGTCGGCAGCCTTACTCTGCGCAATCGAGAGCAGCCCGAAGATGGTGCCGGTGACGATGCCGGCCGCGCCGACGCCCGCGACGACCATGCCGGCGATGAACTGGCCGTTGCCGGAGCTCTTTTCGGCGGCGGGGGGAGCCTGTGGTGCGGGTTCGGCTGCGGGCGCGGCCGCCACGACTGGTGCGGCGGGAGGGGCATCGCTTTCGAGCATTGGGATCGCAAGCTCGGCGGTGGTTCCGGCGCCCTCGGCCTTGACCTCGAGGTGAAGGGGCTTTTTCCCGGGGGCGGTGACGTCGATGACGCGGACACCCGGGTCGACCGGTGCCGCAACGCCGAACAGCCCGCCCGGGACGAGTGACCCGTCGCGCTTGATCTCGAGCCCCTGGATTGCCGCCACCTCCGGCGGCACCTGAATGACGAGTCGCGTTAGCGTCTTCTCGAGCGCGGCCGCCTCGGTGCGGGCGAGTTCCTCGCGATCGAGTTGCTGCGCGGTGCGTGCTTGGGCGGCGGCTTCGCGGTAGGTCGTCCAGGCGCTCGCGGTTTGGCCGTTCTGCTTGTAGCAAAGCGCGAGGTTCAACGACGTCCCGACGCCCGGATCGAGCTTCTGGCTGTCGGCGAGCTTGGGGCACGCTTCGGCGTATTTTTTCTCGCCCATGAGCCGCTTGGCTTCGACGAAGAGCGCTTCAGCGGTGGCTTTGTCGGTGGCGGACTGTGCGTGCGCTCGTGGCGCGGCACCCAGGACGCCGAGTGCCAGCATCAAAGGAACGGCCCATTGTGCTCTAGCCCCGAGCGAGACCATTTGACCCTCTCTTATAGCGAAGGCACGCGCCGCCGCCGAACTTACTTGCGGTCGCTGTAGAGGTCCGCCTTCTTCGCCGGCGACTGCGCGGCAGCTCTGGCGGGAGCGACGGTGTTCGCAACCTTGCCGGCCTTTGCCCTGTTCGGCAGCGATCTCGGCGACGGCGCTGTTGCGGCAGGCGCGGGCACGGCCGGAGCCGATGCGGACGGCGCTGCGGGTGCCGGCAGGGCAGCAGCGACAGGTTCGACGACGACCGCGGCTTTCGGAGCGGGTGACGGTTCCGCTGCCGGCGCGGGTACATCCGCGGCGACAGGCGCGGGCTCGGTGCTCTCGGGGCGGAGCTTCAACGCCGCGGCCGCCGCCACGCCGGCGAGCGCGACGAGCGCGATCAGGATCATGCCGACCGACCGCCCCGTGGAACGCGTCGAACCCCCGGTCCCGCCCCATGCGGCGCCGGTCGCCGCGGCGACCCGCGCGCCCGGTGGGACCGACTCCGTGGGGTTTGCGCGCGACGTGCCGAGGCCGGCGCCGTCGATGACGCGGCTCACGCGCTCGATCGAGAGGCGTGAGCGGCGCGGTGCGAACGGTGCGAGGGCGTGCGCGAACTCCGCTACGTTGGCGTACCGGCGGTCGCGATCGCGCTCCAGGCAGCGGAGGACGATATGCTGGAGCTCCTGCGGCGCGTCGGGCCTCTTGTCGCGCAGGGGCGGCGGTTGTTGCTGCAAAATCATCACGCAAAGCTGCGTGATCGAATCGGCCTGGAAAGGAACCCTGCCCGTCAAAAGCTCGTACAGGATCGCGCCGAGCGCCCAAATGTCGGTCCGAGCGTCGACGTCCTTCGCGGAAGCCATCTGCTCCGGCGACATGTAGAGCGGAGACCCCATCACGGTGGTGGTCTTCGTCATGCCGAGCTCGGCACCCGAGTTCGCCAGCCCGGACACCTTCGAGATACCGAAGTCGAGCACCTTGACCGAGGGCGTTCCGTCGGCGCGCGTCGCGACGAACAGGTTGGCGGGCTTCAGGTCGCGGTGGACGATGCCGAGCGCGTGGGCTTCCGCGAGCGCTTCGCAGGCCTGGAGCACGTATTCGATGGCCTCGTCGATCGGCAAGGCCCCGCGCTGCTTGGCGAGCGCGCCGAGATCGGCGCCCTCGAGGTACTCCATGATCATGTAGGGCGAGCCGTTTTCGAGCTCGCCCACGTCGGTCACGCGGGCAACGTGCTCGCTTTTGATGCGGACGGCGGAGCGCGCCTCCCTGAGGAAACGCGCCGTCGCCTCGCCGTTCTGGAGTGCCTGCGGCAGGAGGAACTTGATCGCGACACGCTCCTCGAGCGTGATGTGCGTGGCGGCGACGACGACGCCCATGCCGCCGATGCCGAGCACCCGCTCGATGCGGTACTTGCCGAGCAACACCTGGCCGGGCTGGATGCCCGCGGCGTCGTGGCCGAGCTGCTGGGTGTTCGAGTTCACGGGCGCTGCTCGTTCAGCTCCGAGGGTAGACGATCTCGGTCCTAAGTCCTTGAGCTTTCTCGTGGGACGGCTAGCCTCCGGCGGCGGTGAAGGGCCTTTTTTCGCGACTGCTGACCTCTGCGAGCGCACGCGTGCGCTCCATGGCGAGCAGACACTCGCGAGTTCTCCCTCATGTCGCGATCTTGTTCGTGCTCTCCATCCTGCTCGTCGGTCATCGCTTCGTTCAGGTTCGGGAATCGCTGCCGTACTACGGCCACGTCGACGAAAAGACGTGGGCCAACGTCGCCACCGACATGCTCCAGCGCAAGAGTGCGAACCCCAAGCGTTTCAGGAAGCCGTCGCTGCCGGTCTACGTGATGACGGCCGGCTTCGTCCTCGGCCTCGGGGAAGCCAAGCTCACGGGCAAGAAGGTGACCATCCGTGACCTCGGCAACAGGGAGGATCTGTTCTACCCGCTCCCGTCGGTGGTGGAGACGCCGAAGCGGATCTTCGTGCTGTTCGCCGTCGGCGCGATGGTCCTCCTCGGCGTGCTTGCCTTCGCGCTCGTCAACCGGCCCGTCCTCTTGTGGTTGCCGGTGCTCTTTTCGGCGTTGTCGCCGGACTACACTTACTATTCGTGGCGGTACATGGGTGTCGACGTGGTCGGAGCGTTCTTCGCCATGGCGACGCTCGCGTACCTGCTCGGAATGCACGCGCTCGACACCGCTCGCGGCCGTCCACCTGGCGGGCTGACGCGCGCGATCGTCGTCGGAGTCCTCGCCGGGCTGACCGTGGGCTCCAAATACAATCTCTTTCCCATCTTGCTGCCCTGCGCCGCGTGGTTCCTGCTGTTCGAACGCCAGCGGTTTTTTTCGCGCAGCGTCGTGGTCGGGGCGGTGGCGGTGGCGACGTTCCTGTTGACCACGCCGTATGCCGTGCTCGATTGGCGCGCGTTCATCGCCGACGTCATGAAGGAGGCGACCCACTACGCGACCGGGCACATCTCGGCGACGGGGCGTGATGTTGCGACGGTGCCGCGCGGGCCGGTGATGGCCTGGAAGTACATCGAGAACTTCGGCACGAACTACGGCTGGGTGCCGCTCGTCGTTTCGCTGGCCGGCGCGGCGTGCCTGGTTCGGCGCTCGTGGCGGACGGCGCTGGTCGCGCTGACCTATCCCGTGGTGTTCATCGGGTACATGTCGATGCAACGCGTGTTCTTCGAGCGCAACGGGCTCGTGGTGCACCTCTTCATCGCGTTCACGCTCGCCCTCGCACTGCTCGACCTGCCCGATCTCGCGCGGCAGGCGTTGGTTCGCTTTCGTCCCGGACTCGAGGGCTCGCGCTTCCTGCGGCCGGTCGTTGCCGCGGCGATCGCGTTCGTCGTGATCCTCGGCGTCCCCTGGGCGAAGACGGCGAACGCCTATGCCATCAACGTGGAGCCGCGGAACACCGCGGTTCGCTGGGTGCGTGAAAACGCCGACGGTCAGGCACGGATCATCGTGTCCAGGAACATCAAACTCGACGTCCGCACGCTCCCCGGTCGCCTGCGCGTCGCCGAGGTCGACCCGAAGAAGGAAACCGAACGGCTGGAGCGCTTCCGCCGCCACAAGCACCTGGTCGCGCTGGTCTCCCCGAAGGAAGCAGACGCCCTCGCCAAGTTGCTCAACCTGCGCAACGTGCAGTTGCCTCGCTCACTGCTTTTTCCGAACAGGCCCACCAACGTGCGCGTGCTCGAGTTGAAGCCGCCGCCGCGCGAAACTTCGCGGCGGAAGAACAAATAGGCTCGGCTCGAACTACTCGACGACTTCGCAGGCTCCCATCGTGGGAAATTCCGCTGAGTGGTAGCAGTGCGGGTTGACGCCCGAACTCGCGGCGAGTGTCGCGTGGTAGCGGCGACACTCCAGGCTTCCGGCCTCGTTGATGGTGCCAATCGGCCACGCAGCACACTGGCACGTGGTCACACAATCGGCCTCGTTGTCGTAGGTATTGGCTTCGTGCGTCGAACACTCTTCCAGGTACGTCCCGCAGTATTCGTCACACAGATCTCTGCGTTCTGTCGTGACGACGCATTCGCAAACGCCCATCGTGGGAAATTCCGCTGAGTGGAAGCAGTGCGGGTTGACGCCCGAGCTCGCGGCCAGCGTCGCGTGATAGCGGCGACATTCCAGGCTTCCGGGTTCGCTGATGGTGCCAATGGGCCAGGGAGCGCACGCGCAGGTGAGCGCACAGTCGAGTTCGTCCTCGTAGGTATTGGCCTCGTGGTCCCCACACTCCGCCAGGTAGGTGACGCAGTATTCTCCGCACAGTTCTTCGCGTTCGGTCGTGACCGAGCAGGTGCCTGGATCGCCCCCGGCGCCAGCCTCGTTACCCCCGGTTCCGCCGGTGCCGCCGCTTCCGCCCTTGCCACCAGCGCCCGCAGCGGCGCCGCCCGTGCCCGCTGCGGGGTCGTAGACGACCTCGGGCAGCACGCAGCCGATGACGACGAGGCCGCCGAGCGCCCAGGCCATACTCCGGGCGCGCATCAGAAGGTCCTCCGGAGGCTCACCGAGCCGGGTCCGATCAGAAGGCCCGTTTTCGGCTTATCGCTCGGGCCCGCCGTGAGGAGCAGGGTCACGCCCGTTGCCGCCAGCACACCGCCGACGATGAAGCCGATCGTCGAGACGGTGCGGAGCGTGCTGTAGGAGTCGACCAGTGACTTGTCGCTGCAACGATCGTTTTCGCAGGCTGGGCTCGAGTCGATGGTGTTCTTCTTGCCGAGCGCCATCACACCGGTGATCCCGCCGACCACGATGCCGGCACCCCCGGCGGCGAGCGCCACCGCGGCGAGGGTATTTTGCGTCGAGCCGGCCTCGTCTTCCTCGACGGGAGCGCCTTTCACCGCTGCTTGCGGGCCGAAATCGAGCACCGCCGGCGCCTTCTGCCCCTCCGCGATCAGAACCGCCGCCTCCCTCCTGACGGCGCCGTGTGTCCCCGCGACTTTGTGCAGGCCCGGGTTCACCAGCCGCGGCTCACCGAGCAACGACGCGGCGAGCGGCACTCCGTCGACCGTCACCGCGACCTCCTCTCGCTTGGCGCCTTTGATCTCGATCGTGAGCGCGGGAATGATCGGCTTGAGGATGTCGAACTCTTTCTGGGCGTCAGCTTGCGCCTGCTTCTGGATCTCGTAGTCGCCCGCGGGGATCTGCAAGCTCACCGTCTCGAGGTAGCGGTTTGCCGACTCGACCAGGAGCCCCAGCTGGCGGAGGGCGCGCGCCGACCAGAGCCCGAGGCTCGGGACGCGCGCGATGGCGTACGACTTTTCGAGCCTTTCGCTGGCGTCCTTGTAATTGCCGGCCTGGTACGCCTCCACGCCGGAGTTACCGAGCGCGCGCGCTGCGGTCCGGCTGGCGTCGTCGATGTCTTGAGCGTGTGCCGGCCGAGCTCCCAGCGCGAGTAGCGTCGCAACGACGAGCACCCCCGCGCCGCTTCGCCGCGCCCCTCGACCCAGCCTGGTGAATCTGGACATGCCGCCCTTCTATCACGGGTGCAGGACGACGACCGTGCTCGCCTCGCCCGCAATTCTCCGCACCGCGTGCCACCCCTCGGGAAGTTTCGGCTCGCTGAAATCGAAGACCCACCGCGCGTCGATCGGCGACAGGTTCACGCAGCCCCCGCTCGCGGGGTCACCCCAGTCATCGTGCCACGTCGCAGAATGCAGCGAGTACGGCCCGGTGAAGTTCTGAACCCAGGGCACGTCGGAGTGCACGACGTCGCTCGCGGTATCCATGGTGGCCGTGACGAGCTTGGTGTTGATGGTGAAGGAGCCGTAGGGCGTCGATGCGGTATCGACCGTCGGGCGCCCCTCGACCGGACCGCCGCCTCGTCCTGCGGAGATCAAGGTGGCGTACACGGGGACCGAGCCCTCCATCGCGAGCATCCATCCGCCGCGGATGCTGACCTCGATCCAGCGGCTGGTGATGCCGCTGCCGGGGGGCGGTGAGCCGGGGGCGGGAACGACCGCGTCGCGCTCCATGACGAACAGCCCTGGCTCCCAGGTGACGAGGTAGCGCTCGCCGTCCTGTTCGAGCACTTCGCCGGTGAGTGCGACGTGACCGAGTCGCGGAAACGTTTCGGCGGTCGGCTGGAACCGGCCGTCCTCCGCACGCCGGTACTTGGGGCGCGCGCTGCCGCGAAAGAAGGCGAGCGGCAGGCGCTGGTCTCGGCCGAGCTCGACCCCGTGAAACGTGCTCCGCGGGTAGGGTTTCACGCGGTCCTTCGCGATCCAGCTGAAGTCGGAGCCGAGCAGGAAGCCGCGGTCCCCATGGCGAGCCTCGCTGGTGTAGGCAACGCTCGAACGACGGGGGACCTCGGCGCGCGGCTCGTGAATGGCTTGCACCAGAAGCGGCAGGGGCGGTGCGCCGAGCACCGGAAGATCGAGATCCACGCCTAGGAGCGCATCCGCTACCTTGCCGCGCCGCGCGCGCTCGATGCGGGCGAACTGGAGCAGGATGTCCGACTCGTTTCGGGCCTGGATCTCGGGTGAGGGGAGGTCACGGTAGCGGACGAGGCCGAGCGATTCGCCGTAGCGGTACGGCCATGGGCTGTCCGTCCGCGCGATGTACGGGGCCAGGACCGACGCCTCGGCTTCCATCGGATCGAGGGTCGCCCGCTTGCCGTCCAGGCAGACGAAGCCGCTCGGGACAAGCTCGTAGAACGGTCCGGTGCAGCCTGGTCCGAAGCGCTTAGTGGTGTTCTTGAGCGGTGCGGAGCCCGCCGTCCTGAGGTAGCCAATCCACTCGAGGTTCGCGTCGGGCTCGGGGTAGATCCAGACGAAGCGGGCCTTGGCGTAGACGCGGTCTTCGCCGGCGGTCGGGCGAACCGCAGGCACGGGGACGCTCGGCTCGGCGGACGAGATCGGTTCGGGTGCGGTCGGCGCTGCCGGCGGGCTCTCGTCGCCGTCCTTCCGCTCGGACGCGCAGGCGGCAAGGACGGCCGCGAGGGCGAGGGTCGGCCCGAGATTTCTCACGGAAGAACGGTAACCGACGGCGCGAAGGAGGCCCAAATCCGGGCGGGTTCTCGGGCTCCTTGGTATGGGAAGGGGTGCCGAGCGACCTTCCGCCGCCCCGCGACGAGGCCGAGCTTCTCACCCGCGCGCGGGCGCTCGCCGGCATGACCCTCGGCGAGCTCGCGGCGAGCCGCGGTCGGGTGGCGCCCCCGGACCTCAAGCGGCACAAGGGCTTCGTCGGGGAGCTCGTGGAACGCGCGCTCGGTGGGACGCAGGGGCCGCGCCCGGGGCCGGATTTCCCGGACCTCGGGGTGGAGCTGAAGACGCTGCCGGTCGATGCGCGGGGTCGCCCGCTCGAGTCCACCTTCGTGTGCACGCTGCCCCTGGGGACCGTGGGGGACCTCGAGTGGGACGATTCGCCGGTCAAAAAGAAACTTTCGCGTGTGCTCTTCGTGCCGGTCGAGGGTGAAAGGTCGCGCCCGGTCGCCGAGCGGCGGCTCGGATCAGCGCTTCTCTGGAGCCCGAGTGCGCGCGACGAGGAGGATCTCAAGTTCGACTGGGACGAGCTGGCCGGCCGAGTCGGCCGCGGCGCGATCGAGAGCATCACCGGTCACCTCGGTCGGTACCTTCAGGTGCGTCCGAAGGCGCGCGACGGTAGCGCGTTGACGCGGGCCTTCGACGCGGAGGGCGCGGCGTTCTCGACGCTGCCGCGTGGTTTCTACCTGCGCGCCGCCTTCACCGAGCGGATCGTGCGCGACCACTTTGCGCTCGGGGTTTGACCTGAGCGGGCCACGGCAGATCGGGCGGCAACTCTCCGGGCAGCGGCTTCAGCCCGAGGTGGAAATGGTCGCGGTGGGCGGCGTTGTCGTCGGGGCCGATCTGTTCGGGGAACAGCTTCCGCGCGCGGATCCGGCAAGAAACCAGGTTCAAGGGCTTCATGCCCGCCGTGCACGTCGTCCCGCGCCCGCGCTCGAAGGCGCCCTTCACCTCGAGCGTCGTCTTTTCGAACGTGATCGCGTGGACGTCGATCGCGAGGCCGTAGGCATGCATGCTCATCCGGCCCGGATGGCTGGTGCGGTAGACGTAGGTGCTCGAGTAGCGCACCCGTTCGACGCCGAGTGCGCGGAGCTCTGGTGCGACCTCGGCCAGCGAGAGTGCCAGCCGGCAATCGGTGACCATCGGCTTCTTCTCGTGCGTGAAGTATTCGATGCCGCCGATCGGTCCGGTGACGACGACCGGGGTCGCGATACCGAGCACCGGCTCGCTCTTCGTGAAGGGGACGCCGCGGGCCGAGAGCTCGGCGAGACAGGCGGCGCCGCCCGGAATTCCGCCGGACGGCCTAGCCGGCTTCGGCGCGGGACCGTTGTCCTTCGCGACCGGTGCGGACTTGGCGAACGCCGTCGTGTCGCTCGGCAGTGCGGGGAAAGCCGGCTCGGCCGGGGCGGGGGGCGGGTTCTGGGCCGCCATGCGCTCCCACGGCTCGAGCGGGACCTCGGGCGTGGCTGGCGGGAGTGGGGCGACCGTGCACCCAGCGGCCGAGAGCGCTCCTAAAGCCGCGAGCGAGACGGCGCGCAAGCCCGCCGGAAAGACGGCGAAGGCTCGGGGGGCGGAACGGGCCGAGGGGGGCACCCCTCGATTCTGACGCCGGCGGCCAGACTGGCCAAGAACCGGGCCGTGCCTAGCGGCGTCGTAGCCTGCGGCGCAGGAGCGTACCGACCCCGAGGGCGAAGAAGAGCGCGGGCCAGTCGCGATGGCGTCGCACGGAGCCGACGACGGCGCAGCCCGTATCGCCCCCGTCCTCGGCGCGCACCGGCGCCGACGGCGCACTTTCGTTGCCGGCGGCATCGACGGCGATCAGTTCGAACACGGCGTCGAACGGCTCCTGATCGTCGGGCCCCGGATCGGGGAAGAACACCCACAGCTCGTTCGCGCCGTGGGCGAGGAGCGGCTTGTCCGGCAGGGTGAGGCCGGCGGGAGGCGTTCCGCTGACGAGACGGACCGAATAGCCGAGTTCTTCGGCGCTCGTTCGATCGTCAGCGCCAGGCGTGATCGCGAAATGGATGGTGCCGGAGCCATCGCAGCTCGTGCTCATCGTCTTACCGCACCCCGCCGAGTCTGGCCCGGGGCTCCGGGACACACCGGCGGTCGCGGAGGGTGGCTCCGGTGCCGTCACGTCCACGCCGAGCTCGGCGGGATCGATCACGTGCTCCCGCAAAGCGATCATGCTGCAGGCGACAGCGTCCCCGGCGCTCGCGAGCGAGAGCACGACGATGACGCCGCCGACCAACCCTCCGGAGCGCGAAGCCACGATGACAGTGTGCCCGGTGTGCGGCGAGGCGCAAGGCGCAAGGCGCCCGGCGACGGCCGCCTACTGCGAAAGGCTGGGTGGCGGTCCGTAGAGTGTCGGGCGCCACATCGCGTAACCGATGCGCGTGCCGGCGGCGCCGTTGATCTCGAGCACCACGGTCTCGGTGTCGTCGATCTCCTTCATGACCGAATCGTTCGAGAAGGTGACGAGCGTGTTGCCGCCGGGCAGGCGCTGTACGTCCCCCAGGTTGGCGCTGAAGTCTCCGCTCGAGTAGCGGAGGAGCTCCATGCCCTGGAGGCTGTATTCGATCGCCGACGACTCCATCGCCCCTTCGCCGCGGTTCGCGAAAATCAAGATGCTCTCGTCCAGCAAATGATGGCCGTGCTGGGTCCCGCCCCAGGCCATGTTCCCGTTCGTGGTGCGCTCCGATAGCCGCCATTGGAGCATCCCGGCGCGGCTCACCACGAAAATGTCCTGGCTCACGTCCGAGAAGGTGTAAACGTCCTCGGTATCGGAGTAGCGGAGAGCATTGCCGTGGCACCCACTGGCCGTGACCACGCCCTGCGATTCCCAGATCTCTTCGGTCGTACCGGCCGGCACGATCTCGTAGATGCTGTCGCAGTCGCTTTCCCCGTACTCGAGGAAGGCCATCGTTTCGCCGCTGACCGGAGTGATGTCGTGCGAGCCGACGATGCCCATGTAGGTCTGCGCGTCGAGGCCATCCATGCTCACGCGCTGAAGCGGGTTGCCGGAGTTGCTGGCCGTGATCATCCACATGTTCTTGCCGTCGGCGGACATCACGGCCCGGGCGATGCCGCCGTTCGGCCCGCCCTCGGCCCACCACACGATGTCCCCGTCGGCGTCGATGATGAACGGGATCGAGGAGCCGTCGCCCGACCAGTACGACATGACGATGAACCCACGCTCGCGCCCGGCCTCGTTCGCGACGTCGAAGCCTCCGAGCGACACCAGATCCGTCGCCGGCCCGGTTTCGACGGTGTAATCGCTGCTTTGGTAGGTGAGGGAAGCGTCGCGGGCGACGACGCGGAAGTGGTACGTGCTCTCGGGCTTCATGCCGAGAAGCAGCGTTCGATGATCGGTGAGCGCGATATCGACCGGCGCCGTCATGCCGTACGTCATGTCGAGCCCGAATTCGATGTGCGCCTCGACCAGTGACCCCACGTCGGCCGTCCACGTCACGATGCCGACCGTGGTGGGCGCGCTAGCGTCGACGTCGCTCGCGAGCTCGACCTCGACGGTAAACGTCGCCGTTCCGGTCGCGCCCGCGCTGCCGCCGGTGCCCGCCGTGCCCGCGCCGGCACCGCTCGCGCCCGCCATGCCGCCCGCCCCGGCGGTATCGCTACCTGCCGTGCCGGCCGTCCCCGCGCCTGCTGCGCCGACGCCGGCCGCTCCCGCTGAAGCGCCCGCGCTGCCGCCGGTGCCCGCCGTTCCCGCGCCCGCCCCGCTCGTGCCGCCCGAGAGCCCGCCCGCGGTGCCGCCGTTCCCCATTCCTGCTGTCGCGCCCCCGCTGCCCGCCGCTGGTGTGCCTGCGCTTGCGCCGCTGCCCGCCGCGTTCCCGGTTCCACCGCTGCCTCCCATGCCGGGGGATGGAGCTTCGTCGCCTGACGAGCAGGCGGTGATCTGAACGAGAGCGGCCAGGGTGACGATCGCGCGCTTCATGCGCTTGAGTGTACCCGAGCTAACGCTTTCTCAGGCGCGTCAAACCGTTACGCAAGAAATGTGAACGTTGGGTGCACGGTCGTCACTCGCGGAGCTCGGAGGGGGCGAGTTCGCGTGTGATCTCGTGCACGAGCACCGTGGCATAGCTCCCCGCCGACAAGGTGAACTCGACGACGACGCGGTCGGCTCGTTCACTCACGCGAGTTTCTTCCGGGCGCACCAGAAGGTCGCGCCGCGTGCCCGGCGCGTGCCGAGAGAGCTCCGCGAGCGCTCGCTCGTCGAGCCCGAGCTCTTCGAGGACCGAACGCTCGAGATCCGCCGCTTCGCCCGCGGCAGGTCGCATTTTCGGACCCGGCATCGGCCCGGTCAGGCAAAGGTCACGCGCGCCGAGACGCGGCGTTTCCGCTTCCACGTCCTCGACCACGAAGGACGCGCCGGCACCGGCGAGCCGGACGACTTCACCCTGGATCAACAGATCCCGGCCGAGGGCCAGGCGCCGTGTCGCGTAGCGATTGAACACTTCGGACTGCACGGCGCTTGCGTAGAGCTTGGTGAGGAAGCGCTCGCGTCCGCGCGGCAGCGGGCGACCGCCGAGCCAGGCGAGAGCGTCGTCGAGGTTTCTGCCGTCGCGCCCGAAGCGTTGCGACCCGAAGTAGTTCGCGTGGCCGTGCACGCCGAGCCAGTCGAGGACGGCTCGCGCCCGCTCGGCGCCCGAAGGTTCCGTACCGACGAGCCCGATGCGGAAGCGATTGCCGCGCAGGTGTCCGGTCCTGAGCTTGTTCGTGTGACGGGAGCTTTCGAGCACGGTGAGCTCGGCCGGGAGCTGCCAGCCGTCCGGCGCGCTGCTTTTTCCCGGCAGCGAGAGCCATTGCCGGGTGACGCCGTGCTTGTCCTTCATCCCGGCGTACCCGACGTCGCGCTCGGAGACTCCGGCCGCGCGGGCAAGCGCCAGCGCGGCGTCGCGCGTCGTCATGCCCCGTTTTTCGATGCGCACGTACAGGTGGTCGCCCGCCCCGCTTGCCGCGTAAGCCGGGATCTCGTCGACCTCGAAGTCTTCGTGCAGCGGTCCGATGCGGCCACCCGCCGGCGAGAGTTCGGTCGTGAAGAGCCGCGCCGGCTCAGGCGCAAGAGTCACGGTTTCTTGGCGAGCTCCTCGAGCGCGCGCAGGAGGTCGTCGCTCGCCGAGCTCGAGTCGAGCGAATCGAGCTCCTCGATGCCGAGGATCAAGAGCTCTGGATCGGCGCGCCCGTCGGCATCGCGGGAAAGCGGCGGCGGAGGCACGCTATCGCCGGTCGGCCCCCCGGTGCACTCGATGACGAGCGCGGCGATGTTGTCGTTGCCGGTCGACGTTTTCGCGAGCGTGACGAGCGCATCGGCCGTTGCCTCCGGCGGGGCCGGCGTAGCGAGTGCGGACGCGATCGCGTTCGCCGGCACCGGGCCCGAAAGGCCGTCACTGCACAAGAGGTACCGATCTCCCTCGACGACGCGGTGGGACCTGAGCGAAATGCGAAGCTTCGGATCCAGCCCGAGCGCACGGGTCACGATGCTCTTCGGCAGTCGCTCGAGCACGGTGTCGTCGAGATCAGGCCGTTGCTCGAGCACGTCGGTGAGCAGCGAATGGTCCTGCGTCAAAAGCTCGAGGTGACCACCGCGGAGCCGATAGCAGCGGCTATCACCCGCGTGGCCGACGTGCATCAGGCCGGAGCGCGGTGAAAAGCAAGCGGCGACCACCGTCGTGCCCATGCCCTTGTGCGCCGGTGTGCTGCGCGCAATCTCGATCACGTCACGGTTCGCCTTGAGGATGGCGGCCGACAGGCGCCGAGCGCCGGAAGGAATTCCGAACTTATCGAACTCGGGTTGTTCGTGCGTCTTCTTGATCGTGGCGCCGAAGTAGTTTTCGATCGACCGCGTGGCGAGCGCGCTGGCGACCTCGCCCGAGCGGTGCCCGCCGGCGCCGTCGGCGACGGCGTAGAGGCCGAGATCCGAGCGAACGAGAACCACGTCCTCGTTGGTCGGGCGGCGCCCGATATCAGTGAGCCCTGCTGCACGGAGCACGAGTTCTTGAGACATGGGACGGTGACCAAAGAGTATACCGCGCCCCCTAGCGCCCCGTCTCGACCCCGCGTCGCGAGGCATGGCATGCTGGGCTGTGCCCGTGTCCCGACGAAAGAAGACCGGCCTCGTCCTTTCGGGCGGCGGGATGCGGGGCGCGTACGAGGTGGGGGTCGTCGCCGGGATTGCGGAGATCATGGGCGACCGCGCGGCGGAAGGGCCGCTCTTCGATGTCTTTGCCGGCACGTCGGTCGGGGCGATCAACGCCACGTACTTCGCCGCCAATGCCGACCGCCCGGGCCACAATGCCGAGCGGCTTTCGGCGCTCTGGCAGAGTCTTCGCCTCTCGGACCATGCCCGCGTACGGCCGTTCGGTCTGTGGGCGGGCGGGCTCAAGCGAAAGCTCGAACGCCTGACCTCCTCGGCGCGGCTCGGGTCCTCGCTGCTCGATACGCGGGCGATCGAGGTGGTGGTCAAGCGCGCCATCGACTGGGAGGGACTGCACCGTAACGTGGCATCAGGGCGGGTCCACGCCGTCATGGTCGCGGCGCTCCACGTCGCGTCGGGTCGAACCACGGTGTTCGCCGAGCACGCGCCGGGGGTCAGCTTGAACTCGGCCGAGGACGAGCGACGGATCACGAACGTGTGCCGCATCGCGCCCGACCACGTGTTCGCCTCCGCCGCCATCCCGTTGCTCTTTCCCACGCGCAAAGTCGGCGACCACTACTACTGCGACGGCGGATTGCGCTTCAACACGCCGATCGCGCCGGCCATCCGCGCCGGCGCCGAACGGCTGGTGGTGGTCTCCGTGCGCCACACGCGAACCGCGCGCGAGGTCGCCCGCGACGAGGCGCAAGACCCCGGGGAAGGCAAGGATTTGAGCCCGCTGTTCCTGGTGGGCAAGCTCTTGAACGCGCTCCTGCTCGATCCGGTGGCGTACGATCTGCAGATGCTCGACCGTCTCAATCAGATGATGGCGGTGCTCGAGGAGGCGCTTCCGCCCGACGAGCTCGAGCGTGTTCAACAAGTCTGGATCAAGCACCGTGGGGCGCCGTACCGACGTCTCGACACGTTGATTTTCACGCCATCGCAGGATTTTGGTCTGGCGGCGGGCAACTACATCAAGAACCGGCTCGACCGGAGCGGGATCAGCACGCTCACCCGCTACCTCATCGATCGTTCCGCGAGCGACAGCCCGGAAGCGGAAGCGGACTGGGCCTCGTACCTCCTGTTCGACGGCGGGTTCGCGGCGGAGCTGATCGAGGGCGGGCGCGCCGACGCTCACGCCAAAGCCGACGAGATCAGGCGTTTCTTCGCGGAATAGGGGCATCATGGAGGCGGAGCGGAAGGTACCGAAGCGCGTTCTCCTGGTGGACGACGACGGGGTCACGCGCAGCGTGCTCGCTCGGCTGCTCGCCGCGCGCGGCTACGAGGTGATCGAGGCGGAAAACGGTGCTTCGGCGCTGCGCGAGTTGAACCACGCGGAAGCGCCGCGGCTGGCGGTGGTCGACTGGAACATGGGCACGATCAACGGTCCCGAGCTGTGCCGCATCCTGCGCGGGCGCCCCCCGTACATCTACGTCGTCTTGACGACGGCGCGCGAAGGGCGAAAGCCGCTGATCGAGGCGATGAATGCCGGTGCCGACGGCTACATCCAGAAGCCGGTCGATGCGGACGAGTTGGAGGCCTGGCTGGTGGCCGGCCAGCGCATCGTCGACCTCCAGGATCGATTGCTGTTCGTGCAGACTGAACTGGAACGACGCGCGACCCACGACGCACTCACCGGTGTTCGGAATCGGGCCAGCCTGCTCGAGATCCTGGGCCGCGAAATCACGCGGACGGTGCGGACCAAGACGCCGACCGGCATCGTCCTCTTCGACATCGATCACTTCAAGGCCGTGAACGACACCCACGGCCACAGCGTCGGGGACGAGGTGCTCGTCGAGTTCGCCCTACGTTGCCAGCGCACGATCCGTGAGTACGACGTGTTCGGTCGCTACGGCGGGGAGGAATTCTTGCTGGTTCTGCCCGCCGGCAGCGTGCCCGAGGCGGCGGCGGTCGCCTCGCGCCTGCTCCGCCTCGTGGCGGGGAAACCCTTTGTGACGGCGGCCGGCGAGATCTCGATCACGGCGAGCGCAGGGGTCGCCTCCACCGGACAGGGGTACCTCGACTCGGACGCACTGGTCGCCGCCGCGGACGCCGGTCTCTACCAGGCGAAGGACGACGGGCGCGCGTGCGTGCGCATGGGGCCGGACTCGGGGGAACCGGAGAGCGCCCAGTTCGCCGAAGAAGAAGCGCGCACGCAGCGCGGCAGCTGATGCAGCGTGATGCGATCGTGATTGGCGGCGGCCCGGCGGGCGCTGCGACGGCGGCGCGACTCGCCCGCCTCGGTCGCCGCGTCGTCCTGTTCGAGAAGGAGCGCTTCCCGCGTTTCCACATCGGTGAGTCGCTGCTGCCGTGCTCGATGGAACTGCTCGACGAAACCGGGCTGCGGCCCGCGCTCGCCCGTGCGGATTTCCTGCCCAAATACGCGGCCGAGTTCCTGACGCCCGACGGCGCGCAGCGCTGTCGCTATCCGTTCGCCGAAGGGCTCGTCCCCGGCGCGCCGTCGTCGTTCGAGGTCGACCGAGCGCAATTCGACCAGTTGCTCCTCGAGCACGCGAGGGCGGAGGGCGCGACGGTCGAGGAGGAGTGTCAGGTCGTCCGCTTCGACGTCGATTCGCCCGACCGGGTCGAGGTGACGGTGCGATCCCGGGACGGCACCGAGCGCACGGAACACGCGGCGGTGCTCGTGGACGCGAGCGGCCAGAGCGCGCTCGTGGCGAGCCGCCTCGGCCTCCGGCAAATGGAGCCGGAGCTCAAGAACGTCGCCGTGTTCTCGCACTTCGAAGGCGCGGCACGGGCGAGCGGGCCGCTCGAGGGCGACATCAGCGTCGTCCTGGTTCCTGACGGCTGGTGGTGGGTGATCCCGCTCCGAGGTGACCGCACCAGCGTCGGCTTCGTGGGGCCGAAGGCCGCATTTTCCGGGCGCAAACCGGACGAGGCGTTCCTCACTGAGGGCATCGAGGCCACCCCCTACCTGGCCGAGCGCTTCCGCTCGGCGACGCGGGTGGCGCCCGTTCGCACCATCTCCGACTGGTCGTACAAGAGCCGCGCACTCACCGGCGATCGCTGGCTGATGGTCGGCGACGCCGGCGCGTTCATCGACCCCGTCTTCTCGACCGGCGTTCACCTGGGGCTCACCGCCGCGAAAGGCGCCGCCCACGCCATCGATCGCGCGCTCGCCGACGGCCGGTTCGAGCGCTCTCGCTTCCTCGCTTATGAGGCCGGCATGCGCCGTATGGTCGACACCTACTCGGAGCTCGTGAAGGGATTCTACCGGCCGGAGTTCTGCGAGCTCTTGCTCCGGCCGAGCGATCGTCTCGACCTCCGTCGCGCCGTCATTTCACTGCTCGCCGGGCACGGCGCGGATCGGTTCGAGGTCGCCTGGCGCGTCGCCCTCTTCCACCAGATCGTGCGCGCCAACCGCCGATTTTCCCTCGTTCCGCGCCTCGAGGGACGGCGTGAAGCGTTCGGGAGGCTCCGCTCGTGAATCGGACCTGGGCCCTTGCCCTCGGCTTGCTCGCGATCGCGCTGATCGCTCGTCTGCCCGACCTCGGTGCGGCCTGCAACGCCGACGGTGTCCTCTACTGGTTCGGGCGAACCCAGAAATTCTGGGCGGCGCTCGCCGACGGGCGCCTCGCCGAAACCTATTACTCGCCGCACCCGGGCGTCAGCTTGATGTGGCTCTCCGGCGCGTCGATGAAACTCTTCGGCACGCTCGGAACGGTGAACGAGACGGCGGTCGTCGCCGCAACGCTCCCGGTAGCGTTGCTCGGGAGCGCGGTGCCGCCGCTCACTTACCTGCTCCTCCGCCGCGCGCTGCCGGTGGCCGACTCGTACGTTTCGTACTTCTCCGTGCCGCTCCTCACCGGCTTTCTGATCGCGACCGAGCCATTCCTCGTCGCCCACTCCCGCACCTACCACATGGACTCGCTCGTCACCGGGTTCGTCTGGATCGGGCTCTTGCTCGGGACGCTCACGGTGCTCGAGCGCCGGCCCCTCTTCGCGGTGCTTGCCGGCCTGTGCCTCGGCCTCGCCATGCTCACGCGCATGGTGAGCGGTGTCTTCGCGCTTTCTCTCGCGTGCGTCTTCGCCGCCGCCTTCGCGTTCGAGCGACCGCGAACCCGGACGTTGCCGCTGCTCCTCGGCATGGCCGCGGGTACGGCGCTCGTCGTCGTCTATTTCGGTTGGCCGGCGATGATGGTCGACCCGGGAAAGACCCTGAAGCGCATCATCCGTCAGTCGTCGCGACTGGTCGAAAAGGGACACGCCGCTTTCGCCTGGGGCAAGGTCTACACGACGGATCCGGGGCTCGCGTTCTATGCGGGAGCCTTCCTGGTGCGGCTCACCCCGGAGCTCCTCGGCGGCGTGCTCGCCCTGCCGTTCCTCGCACGCGGCCTACCACGCCGTGCGCTGATCGTCCTCGCGGCGCTCGGTGCGTCGTACCTGCCGTTCACGCTGGCCGTCCTGTTCGGCGCGAAGAAAGGCGATCGCTACCTTTTGTTCCTGTTCCCTTTGCTCGCCCTGCTCGCTTCGGTTGCGCTGGTCGAGATCGCGCGGCGCGTGCGAACGAGCGGTATTCTCCAGCCCCGAACCACAACCGCGATCGCGGCCGCTCTCGGCGTCATCATCGCCGTCCGCGTGGTTCGCCTTGCGCTCGTGCACCCGCTCCCGATCACCTGGTGCGCGCCGTACCCGGGGCTCCGCTGCGAAAACGTGATCACGATCGGGCACGGCGAGGGGTTTCGCGACGTGGCACGCTGGATTTCGGAGCATTCGCGGCTGGAAAAGCCGACGGTGCTCTCGGCCTACGGGCGCGGCGCGATGCTCCGGCCGTGGCTCAATTTCGTGCGCGCGGAGTCGGGCAAGGACGCGCACTTCGTCGTCACGTACATCGCCTCCGACCAGCGCCGCCGGGACCTCGACATCCTCCCCTTCGCCGTCGGCGACCCGCTCCACGAGGTGCGGTACCAGGGCCGGGTCTACGCCCGCATCTACCGCGGCCCGCGTTACCACCAGGCGAAGCGCTAGAGCTTCGGCTCCGCGAGTTTCGCCTGACACTCGAGTGCGCCGAGGAACGCGATCAGTGATTTGATCTCGGCATCCGAGAGCTTCTTGTCCGTCATCATCGGTGAGAGCCCGGGATTCTTGAAGCCGCCGCTGGCCATGAAGCGCACGGCCCCTTCGAGCGTCGCTTCCGAGCCGTCGTGAAAATAGGGCGCGCTCTTCGACACGTTGCGGAGCGAGGGCACCTTGAAGGCGCCGAGGTCAGCGTCCGACCCGGTGACCTTCTTGCGGCCTGGGTCGACGTTTTCGGCCGTTTTTCCGGAGAATCCGACGCCGACGTTGAAGTAGGCGCCGGCCTTGACCAAGAACGAACTCGAGAAAAAGGGTGGTGCGTGGCACGCGACGCACGCCGCCTTGCCCATGAAGAGCTCGAGCCCTCGCTTCTCCTCGGCGTCGAGCGCTGAGCGGTTTCCCTTGGCGAAGCGATCGTAGTCGGTGTCGTTGCAGACGAGCGAGCGCTGATACGCCGATAGGGCTTTCACGACGGTCACGGCGGTCGCGCCCTCGCCCGGGAACACCTTGTCGAACTCGGCCTTGTAGCCCGCGATCTTGCCGAGCTCCTGCGCCTTCTTCTCGAGGTTCTCCTTCCCGATGCCCATGCCGCCGCCCGCCCACGCCTCGGCGCCGAGCTCCTCGAGCGTGCCGGCGCGTCCGTCCCAGTAGAGCCGTGGCGAGTAGCCGACGTTCCAGATCACCGGACTGTGGCGCGTGAGCTTCTTTTTCCGCGCGCCGATGGCGAGCGGCTCCTTGCCGCCGTTGCCGTCCTCGTTCTTGTGACACGAGTAGCAGGAAAGCGAGCCGTCGACGCTCAGCCGCTTGTCGAAGAAGAGCTTCTGGCCGAGCGCGATCTTTTCGTCCGTTTGCGGGTTGTCCGCGGGGACGTTCATCTTCCCGAATTCGGCCGAGAGGTTCATCTCGTCGGCGCGGGGCACCGCCTGTGCTTCGGCCAGGCGGGCGGCAGCAGCGGCCGACGCCGCGGCACGACCGGCCCGGATTGCCGTCTCGCGCCGGCTCTTCATTTCCGGCGACTCACCGGGCGGCGGCGGCTCCTCCCGCTTCTTGCACGAGACGGCGAGCCCCAGGAGGACGACCAGCGCGAGGCCCCGTTTCATGCGCCCGAGCATCGCCGCCACGGGCTTGTCGGTCAAATCAGGGCTCGAGCGCCGCCAGCACGGCCTCGCCCATGCCTGCCGTCGAGATCGGCTTGTCCGCGGCGAGGTCGCGCGTGCGCGCGCCGCGTGCGAGCGCCGTTTCCACCGCCCGTTCCACGCTCGCGGCTTCGCTCTCGAGGCCGAGGCTGTGACGGAGGAGCAGCGCCGCGCTCAGGATCGTCCCGAGCGGGTTCGCGATGCCCTTGCCCGCGATGTCCGGCGCCGAACCGTGGATCGGTTCGTAAAGCCCGAGCTTGCCCTGACCGAGCGACGCACTCGGCAGCATACCGAGCGAGCCGGTGAGCACCGCGGCCTCGTCCGAAAGGATGTCCCCGAACATGTTTTCGGTGACGATCACGTCGAAGCTGCCCGGCGCGGTGACGAGGCGCATCGCGCACGAATCCACGAGCTGGTGTTCGAGCGCCACGTCGGAAAAATCCTTCGCGACAGTGGTCGTGACTTCGCGCCAGAGCCGCGACGACTCGAGCACGTTCGCCTTGTCGACCGAGGTGAGCTTCTTCTTTCGCCCGCGCGCAATCTCGAACGAGAGCCGCACGATGCGTTCGATCTCGAAATCGTGATACTCTAGGGTGTCGACGACGAGGCGCCCCTTCGGCGTGTCCTTCCGGTACTTCTCGCCGAAGTAGAGGCCGCCCGTCAGCTCCCTGACCACGAGCAGGTCCACGCCCTCGATGCGCTCCGGCTTGAGCGGTGACGACGCGATGAGCTCCTTGTAGCCGCGCACCGGCCGCAGGTTGGCGTAGAGGCCGAGCCCGCGGCGGATGGCGAGCAGGCCCATCTCGGGTCGCGTCTTCGCCTTCGGGTCGTCCCACTTCGGCCCGCCGACGGCACCGAGCAGCACGGCATCGGCCGAAAGCGCCGCATCGAGCGTTGCCTTCGGCAGCGCTTCGCCCGTTTCGTCGATGGCGATCCCGCCCATCAGACAGCTCTCGAACTCGAAGCGGTGACCACCCTTCTTCGCAACGGCGTCGAGCACGGCGCGTGCCGCCTGCACGACCTCGGGGCCCACGCCGTCTCCAGGAATCAACACGATCTTGGCTTGCATCGGAGGGCCGATTTAGCACGGATCGGGGGCGATGCCGCGGCGGAACGCCCCCCCCGCTGCCCGCACGATCCTTCGATGCTAGCGTCTCCGTCATGGTGGATAGGGTTGCAATGGGAGTGATCGTCGCCGTCATCGCCTGCTCTGGCGGCGCTATCGGCTGCAGTGGAAAGAGCGGCGAACAGGGTGACGCGCCGTTTCATGGATCAGCAACGGTCGAGGGGTCGGTGACGGGGGCACCCCCGTTCGAAGAGCGGGACGTACATTTCGGGGTTGCTCCCGGGTACATCTTCGTCGGCACGGCTGTGCCGTCGCGGCACCACGAGGTCGTCATCACCGATTTCTCCGACACCTGCGGCAACGGCGAGGTGATCGGGCAAATCCTCTACTTCGACCTGTTTCAGAATCCGTCGCTGGAAGACTCGACCGTCACCGAGCCCGGAACGTACCCTGTCTGGGCGCCGGCGCTCGACGGGAGCGCGGGGATCCCGACGGACAACGTCGTGGTCGGCACCTACGGCGTCGTGGGAGAGGATGGGGGACGCGCCTGGATCGCTCAGTCGGGTGTCGTCGACGTGCTGGAGGTCTCGGACGGCGTGTTGTCCGCGACGTTCGAGCTCGTCTTCCCGGATGGCACGCTCTCCGGCTCGTTCACGGCTGCCGGATGCGACGAGTGGGGGCGAGGCGCGAACATCCCGCAGCCGCACATCCCGGTCGGCGGCTCGCCCTAGAGCCTATCGCGGGTGCTCTAGCAGTCGCCGCTCGCGTTGCTGGCGTTGCACTGCACGTCGCCCTGGCAGGTGTTCTGGCCGTTGCACTGCACCTCGCAGGTTTGCGCGTTGCACTGCACGTTGCCTCGGCAGGAGCCCATGCCGTTGCAGAAGATGTCCACGTCCGGGGCGTTGGCGGTGACGTTGCCGCCGCACGACTGCGGGCCGTTGCAGTTCACGGTGATGTGTTCGCCGGAGCCGCCCTGCACGCCGCCGTCGCACGAGCCCTGGCCGTTGCAGCTGACGACGCACGGTTCCGCGCCGCCGCAGGTGATTTGACCGTCGCACGAGCCCTGGCCGTCGCAGGTGACGGTGCACGCGATCGTGCCGTCGTTGCAGGCGACGCCGCCGTTGCAGGAACCCTGGCCGCACGTCACCGTGCAGTTGAAGCCGGTCGGGCATTCGATGCGATCGGGGCACGAACCGGGATCGGTGCAGTCGTAGGTGCAGGTGTCGCCGCTGCAGTTGTCCGGTTCGGAGGCGCCGCCCATGCCGCCGTCGCTCGCCGACATGCCGCCTTCACCGCCGCCTTCCCCCGCCGCGCCGCCGGTCGTGCCCGCGCTGCCACTCGCGCCGCCCACGCCGCTGCCGCTCGCGCCGCCGTTGCCGCTGCTGCTCCCGGCGCTCCCACCGCTGCCGCTCGTTCCGCCGGAGCCGGCTGTGCTTCCCGCACTGCCGCCGCTGCTGCTTCCGGCGCTGCCCGCGGTGCCTGCAGCCCCTGCAAAGGCGCCGCCCGACGAGTCATCCGAGCAACCCGCGAACCCAGAGACGAGACCGGCGACGACGAGCGAAGACAAGAAGAGATGGCGCATGAAAAGAACCTCGGTGAAGGCGCGGAACGTCGCACGCGATGGCGCACCGGTAAAGTGGTGCGTGGACTCATTTTTGCGCCCGAGCAGCAACGCAAACTTCAGCGTTCGCTGGATGCACGAAGTGCAATGGATCGATGTCTCGCCCCTCTCACCCGCGCGGGTGGCTAGGTGAGCGGTGCAGCCGAGAGCATGTCTCGTGCGTGGCTAGGCCTCCACGCCGTTCGACGAAGTGCGAGGTGCACTCTGGCCGAGGCCTTCGAGGATCTCCGCGAAGTGCGCGCTCACGTCGGGGAACGCGTGAGAAGAGATGACGGCGTCCCGTGGGTGCGCGTTCGGTCGTAGGCGTCGCCGCCCGCGCCGTGGCGCACCTCGATCTGAAAGTCCATGACGTTGGCGATCCAATGCTCGGGCCCCCGCCCGCGCGTCGATGCGCTGCTTGAGGATGCGATCGCTTCCCCATCGGTCAGGCCGCGGAGTGGTTGCCGACACCTCGTCGATCGGATGCCCGGAGCGCCGTCGCGCTAGCGCACGGCGCCGACCGAGATCTCGGTCGGCGCGGCGTTCGTTCCGTTGATGCGGTTCGTCTCAGCCAACGGGATCCCGAGGCGGGCACGGCCGTGCTAAGGGTGGGCGGGCCGACACCAGGCCGCCGAGCCATGCAACGGATCAAGGACGCGCTTCACGGAACGACCGGGCTTTTGGGCTTCCGAATCAGCCGCACCGGCTACGGTGCGATCGGGTGGGCCACCGCCCAAAGTAAATTCATCGGGCGGGTCTTCGGTCACCCGCACGTGTTCGTTCCGGACGAGAGCCACCGATTCACCTGGCTCAAGAAGTTGAACATCAAGACGGTGATCGACATCGGTGCGCACCAAGGGGAGTTCGCAAAGCGGATCCACGAGCTGCTTCCGGACGCGAGTATCATCTCGTTCGAGCCGCTTCCGAGCTGCTTTCGTGAGCTCGAGCAATACGGCAAAACGCTCCCCCGCCACCGTGCCTTCAACTACGCGCTCGGAGCAAGCCGGGGGCGGGCCACGATGCATCAGAGCGAGTTCACGCAGACCTCGTCGCTGCTCCCACCCTCCGAGGGCATGGAGCGCCAGATGCCGTTCGCGGCCCGGGCCCATCCCATCGAGGTCGATGTCGAGACTCTCGACGGCGTCTGCTCGGGCCTGTCGCTCGAGGACGACCTCTTCGTCAAGATCGACGTTCAGGGGTTCGAGTGTCAGGTGATCGCCGGCGCGCGCAGCACGCTCGCCCGAGCCCGGCTCGTGCTCGTGGAAACGTCCTTTCAACCCATCTACGAGGACCAGCCGCTGTTCGGGGCGGTGTACCGCGAGCTCGTGGAGGGCCTCGGCTTCCGGTACCTCGGGAGCTGGGATCGGCAGCAGAGCCCGGTGGACGGCTTCCCGCTGCAGGAAGACAGCATCTTCATCCGGGACCCGCGCTGAAGGGCGTCGATGCGGATAGCGGCACACGGCTTCATCTCGGATGGAGGGGTCAGCAGTGCGGGGTGCTTCGTACCGCTGTTCCGCGAGCTCCTCGCCGCCGGCCACCAGCTGGATTTCTTCGGGATTCCCTTCATCACCTACCCGCGCTCGCTCGACGGCCAGCCCGGGTACCGCTACCTGCCGCTGCGCGTGGAATGGAGCAAGCGCTACGGACCTCGCATCCGGGCGGTCGGGAACAGATACGTTGGCGCGCTCTATTCCGTCGTTGCCAATGTCGCCTATCAGCGCGAAGCCGTTCGACGCATCGAGGCCGAGGGGGTCGACTACGATTTCTTGCTGTGCCTGGACACGCCCAATCTCTTTCGTAGTCGCTTCCCCGTCGTCAGCTGGCCGCAGGGGCCGCCTCACACGGAGTGGGCCGCGCTCCGCAGCTCCGAGCTCCGCAGCCGCGTGATCGCCGGGCAGGGCGCGTTCTACTACGCCTCGGTCCAGGGCTTCTACGCGTACCGCTGGCTCGTCGCACGCGCTGCGCTCCGGGCTTCCGACGTCCTCACCGTGAGCAGCCCATGGGCCGTCGCGCGCTGGGAGGAGTTCGGCGCGCCGAGGGAGAAGGTCGAGTTGGTTCCCTACCCCATCGATCTCGGAAGGCTCACCAGCGTCCCGCCACCGCCCCCCGGTGACTCCGCGACGTTCCTCTGGCTCGGCCGCTCCGTGCCGCGAAAACGGCTGGATCTCTTCCTTGCCGGGTTCGACCGTGTGCGGCGCGAGCACCCGACCTCTCGGGCGTTGCTCGTCGGGCATCTGCGCGAGGACCCTTCGGCGAAGCCCTTGCTCGAGCGCTACGCAAGCGACCCGCAGGTGGAGATCCGCCCGCCGCTCGGGCACGAGCACGTCCCTGAGCTGTTCGCGGAGAGTCACGTGCTCGTTCAGCCGAGCCAGAACGAGAACTTCGGTTTCGCCTTGGCCGAGGCGCTCGCCGCGGGTCGTCCAGTCGTCGCGGGACCGAGCAACGGCACCGCGGCGTTCGCGGGTGACGCGCTGTTCGGGTTCGACTCCTACGACGCGGACTCCGTCGCCCAAGCCATGAAGCGCGCGCGCGCGGCCTCCCTCTTGGACCCCGTGGGTCTCGCGCGGTCGGCCCGTGCCGCCGCGGAGCGTCATTTCTCGGTTGCGTCGGCAGCGGAGCGCTTGCTCGACTGCGCGCAGAAAGCGATCAACCGGCGCGCGAGCGCGCCCCCGCGCGGGCCCGAGATGGCCGCGTGATCTTCAACGAACTCACTTTCTTCGCCCTGTTCCTGGCACCCTGCGTGGCGCTGTTCCACCTGGCGCGCCGCCTTTCGCCAGGCCGCGGAGCGCAACTTCGCCCGTGGCTGCTCGCCGGGTTCGGTGCCGCCTTCTTCGCCTACTACGGCTACCATCACTTTGGTGGTGTCGTCGGGGTCGCGGCCATCCTCGTGTTCGTGGCGGAGCTCGTGGTTTCGCGCTGGTACAAGAAGGGGTCGCGCCTGTGTCTGCTCGGCATCATCCAGGCCGTCGCCATCCTCGTCGTCTTCAAGTACTCGAGCTTCTTCTCGGGCGTGCTCGGGGACGTCGTCCAGGGGCTCGGGCTGGAGCGCACGGGGTCGCTCCCGAAGCTCATCGTTCCACTCGGACTGAGCTTCTTCACGTTCGAGTTCATCCACGTGGCGGCCGACGTGCACTCCGGAAAACTCGAACGGCCGCCGCTCGATCGCTACGCGGCCTTCGTCTTCTTTTTCCCGACGATGGTTGCAGGTCCGATCAAGCGCTACCAGGACTTCGGGCCCCAGCTCGACGCCGCGCGCTTCGATCCCGGCTTATTTTCCCGCGGGATCACGCGGATCCTGAGCGGGCTGTTCAAGAAGCACGTGCTCTCGGACACGTTCACGCTCTGGTCGGATCGCCTCGCCGGTGATCTCGTCATGACCGCAACGCCGGTGGAGATCCTGGGCTGGGTGCTCGCGTATGGCATGAAGATCTATTTCGACTTCTCGGGCTACTCCGACATCGCGATCGGTTCGGCGTATCTCTTCGGCATCCACGTGCCGGAGAACTTCGACTGGCCCTACACCAGCCCGAACATTCGTGAGTTCTGGAGGCGCTGGCACATTTCGCTGGGGCGCTGGATCTTCGACTACGTCTACGCTCCTCTCGGCGGGTCGCGCGGCGGGGAGGTGAGGACCTCGTTCAACCTCCTCGCGGCATTCGCCATCTCGGGCCTCTGGCACGGTGCCGCCTACAACTTCGTGCTCTGGGGGCTCTGGCATGGGGCCTGCTTGGTGGTGCACCGGTTGTTCTCTCGGTGGCCCGGCAGGCCAACCGGCAGAACATGGCGGGTATTTTCGATCGTCCTCACCTTCCTCGCCGTCACCTTCGGTTGGGCGCTATTTTGCATGGACATGAGCCAGTTTTCTCGCGCCATGAGCCGCGTGATCGGGGGCCTGTCGTGAGCCGTCTCGCGGCGCTCTTCGAGATCCTGGGTGGCGCTCGACCGCTGCCCGCGAGGCCCGAGCGCTCGAGCGTCGCTGCGCTTGCGCAGGGTGTGTACTGGGTGCTGCTCCTGCTCCTGACCCTTTCGTTCATGGGGCGTTCAGCGAAGTTCATCTACATCGACTTCTGACGGCCATGCGCCATCCCTTGCTCCTTGCTGTCCTGACTGCGGTCGCCTTGCTGGCGCTCGTCGAGGTCGCCTTCCGAGAGCGCGTCAAGTCGAGCTACATTCCGGAGCGCACGCTCGCGAGCGCGATCGCGGCAGGCGACGGTTGCGTGGTCACGCTCGGCGACTCGCGCATGGTCGCGGGGGTTCGCATACCGGCCTTCGGCCGCGAGCTGGCACGCGCCGGGACGGCTCGCTGCCACGCGCAGCTCGCGATTGGCGGGGCGCACGTCGTCGCGCACTACTTGGCGCTCCGCCGCTACCTTGCCGCCGGACGGAAGCCAAAGCTCATCGTGCTGGGCATCACGCTGGAGTCGGCCCTTTCCCGGGAACTCCCGCCGGACGGAATGATCGGCAACCAGGCGGTGGCCCTCGGCTGGTCCGAGGCGAGCGACGTCACCCTGATCTATCCCGGGTTTCCGGCCCGAGACTTCGACTCCGGGCTGCGTTTCCTGATGAAGCGGCCGTTTTCGTTGACCGCGTTCGGATCGCTCGCGTGGCTGCGCGTGCAGGCGATGCAGGATCGGCTGGTGGGCAACGAACGGGGTCCCACGAACCAGTTCGGAGCGGTTGCGGACATGCAGGCCCTCGCACGCTCGTTGACCCGCGACGTGAGCGACCGGATCGAGGGGTTTCCCGAGCGCGTGCCACTCCACCCGGCGTTTCGGGCACTGGTCGACCTCGCCTTCACGCACGGCGTCCCGCTGCTGCTCGTGGAGTTGCCCATGCCCGCGGCGTTTCGCAGGGCCCTCACCGCTTCCGATCGGGCGCCGGCCCTGCGCGCGGAGCTCGTCGCGCTGATCGAGAGGCGCGGGGGAAGACACGTCGACCTCGGGGAGCCAGCCTGGTTGCTCGAGACCCACTTCGCGGACGGCCTTCACCTCGGGCCCGAGGGCGCGGAGCGGTTCACGGCCGAGCTTGCCGCCGTCAGCGGAAGGGCTCCCGCCGCACGGTGACGCCGCTAGCGGACGGCGCCGACCGAGATCTCGGTTGCTGCCGCGTTCGTTCCGTTGACGCGGTTTGCCTGGAGCCGCACGAAGCGCGCCGCGACGGGGCAGAACGTCGCGACCTTCATGTTTGTGTCCGAAGGCCAGGTCCCGCCCTTCACGGCTCTGAAGTCCACGCCGTCTTCGCTGACGAGCACCGCGTACGACGTGATCGCGCCGTCCGTGTTCGGGCCGAGGTTACCGACGTAGCGGGGAACGTAATTCAAGATCCCGACGTCCGGCTTCACTTCGCCGAGATCGAGCGTCACCGACTGCGGCATTGCCCCCCGCGACTGCCACACGCTGTACGCGTGATAGTCGTTTTTGCCGTCGATGGCGTAGTCGGCGACGCCGCTCGTCGCGGTCGCAGCGACCGGAGTGTACGGGTGCTCGTTCTGCGGGCCTTGCGCGGGGAGCGGCGCGCGGTTCGGATCGGGGCTCCACGCGCTCCCGACCTCGGCCAGGCGATCGACGATGTTCGGATCGAGCAGCCCGTCTCGATTGGGTGGACAGTTCAGCAAGAAGTTCGTCCAGCGCGTTTCGAGGATCGCCAGGTGGCCCTCCACGATGCTCGACACCGAGAGCGGCTCTTGGGTCTCCGACTCCGGCGCCCAAAACCAATCGTTGCCGCTCACGATCTTTTGCCCCTGAGTCGCGGGGTACGTGTTGCTCGCCGCCACGAAAGCGCCCTTCGGCTCCTCGATCGCCGCCACGTCTGCGTTCCATGGGCTCAAAAGGTGCGTGTGATCCATCATCAAGCAGTTCGGCTGGAGCGATTTCACGAGCTCGCGGATCTCTTGGTACGCGACGCGGCGGTGCCCCATCTGCCAGGACCATCCGTCGAACACCAGGATCGCGATCGGCCCGTAGCCGGTGAGAAGTTCGGTGAGTTGAGCCTTCACGTACTCGATGTCCTCGGGCGTCACGCTCGTGCCGCCGGCGGCGGTCCCGCCGACGCCTCGGGTCGCGTCCCACACCGAGTAGTAGAGCCCCGGCAAGAGACCCTTTCGGCGAAACGCGTCGACGAACTCGCGCACCACGTCGCCTTGACCGTTTCGCCACGGAATGCTCCCCACGTCGAAGTCGCTCACCTGGCTGTCCCACAGGGCGAAGCCGTCGTGGTGGCGCGTCGTCAAGACGCCGTACGTCATCTTGGCCGACAGCGCCGCATCGGCCCATTGCTCCGCATCGAGGTTCGTCGGGTCGAACAGCGAGATATCGAGGTTCGGCTCGGCCCATTGCCCCGTGTACGTGAGGATCCCGAAGTGGACGAACATGCCGAAGCGCAGGTCGACGTAGGCGCGCTGGAGCTCCTCGAGAGGCTGCCGCGCCTCGGCTCCCGGCGCTCCGCCGTCACCGGCCGCGCCTGGCGCGTCGTCTGCGCCCGCCGCGCCACCGTTCTCGTTGCCCGACATCGCGCTGGCCCCGCCGCTGTTTCCGCATTGAGCGTCGGTCCCCCCGTCCGCGGGAACTCCGGGCGGAGCGGTCGCCGGCTGGTTGCTGCAGGCGAGCACGAAGAGCAGCGCGCCCACGACAACGGAGCGTGCTCCGCTCGTCGAGCTCATCTCCATTTCGGTCTCGCCACGAGACGAACCTTAGAGCGCGTCTCATGACCATGCGAGGAGTTGCGGAGCTCTAGCCCACGTGCTTTCACCCGAGCGGGTGAAGCGAACCGATTGCCGACGGCGCGCATCCGTGCGATAGCCCGAGGATGCGCTTTCTCGATGCTTTGTGTGGTGCGGGGATCGTCACGCTGCTCGCTGTCGGTTGCGGTGACAGCGACCAGAACCAGGGCGGTTCAGGCGCTCGCGGCGGTTCGGCTGGGTCGTCCGGCAAGGGCGGCTCGTCGGGCAAGGGTGGCTCGTCGGGCAAGGGCGGGTCGGGCGGAGACGCGGGCGGTGGCGCCTCCGGCGGAAAGGGCGGCTCGTCGGGCAAAGGCGGCTCCGCAGGCAAGGCGGGCGGCGGTAGCGGCGGGGACGCGGGTTCTTCGGACGGCGGCACGGCTGGGCTCGGCGGCAGCGCAGGGACCTCGGGCAGCGGTGCCGGAGGAGGCGTGGGTGGGACGGGGGGTGATGCCGGACAGGGTGGTGAAGGCGCCGACGCGGGCGGCGAGGGCGGTGCTGGCGGCGAGCCGGCGCTGCCGGACGTTCCGGTCTTCTACGCGGACTTCGAAGGTCCCAATCCGCCGGGCATGGACTTCGGAAATGGCGTGCCGACCGCGACGCAGGGCTTCGCCGGTCTCGGGCCATCCGGCAACACCTTTGCGACGACGTTCCTCCGCAGTCCCACGGGCAACTCCATCACGGTGACCATCAACGGGCTGCCTTCGCACGCGGCGATATCGATCGACATGCTCTTTGCGGCGATCGACTCGCTCGACGGTACGGGTTCGTTCCCGGCCGGGGACTTCTTCAAGATCACACTGGACGGTCAAGAGATCTTCCGGGAGTCGTTCGCCAACGCGACCGATCAGCAGATCCAGTCCTACGTCCCGCCGGCCGGCGTGGAACTCGCCCGCCGGGTCGATCTCGGCTTCCAGGGTCCGGGCGGCTACTACACGGACAGCGCGTACGACTTCGGTCAGGATCCGCAGTTCGACGACATCCCGCACAGCGGGGCGACGGCCGTCCTGGTGTTCACGCTGGAGGGCTCAGGCGTGCAGACGCTCGACGACGAGTCGTGGGCGATCGATAACCTCGGGATCACCCTCCGCTAGGCCGTCCGCTCGGGGCGACCCGCGCTTTTCAGCTGACGCCCGGGGCCTCGTATCCCGTAGCCGCGACGTACTCGGTGTAGCCACCGCCGAAGTGCCGTGGCCGTGCCGTGCCGAGTTCGAGCACGCGATTGGACAGCGCGGCGAGGAAGTGCCGGTCGTGCGAAACGAAGAGCAGCGTGCCGTCGAAGTCGACCAGCGCCTTCACCAGCATCTCCTTGGTGTCGAGATCGAGGTGATTGGTCGGTTCGTCGAGCACGAGGAAATTCGGGGGGTCGAACAGCATGCGGGCGAGGACGAGCCGTGCTTTTTCCCCGCCGGACAGGATCCGGCACGGCTTGTCGACGTCGTCGCCCGAAAAGCCGAAGGCGCCGAGCAACGCCTTCAACGAGCCGAGCGCCGCTTTGGGGAAGGCCGCCTCCAGCGTCGCCAGCACGCTCTCGTCCGGCAAAAGGATGTCCATCGCGTGCTGGGCGAAGTAGCCGAGCTTCACGCTCGCGCCGAGCGTTGCGCGTCCGCTGTCCGGCGCCGTCTCGGCGGCGATCAGCTTGAGCAGCGTCGATTTTCCGGCGCCGTTCACGCCCATCACGCACCAGCGTTCGCGCCGCCGGATCAAGAAGTCGAAGTCCTCGTAGATCGCGTGCGCGCCGTACGCCTTCGATACCCGCTCGAGCTTCACCACGTCTTCACCCGAGCGCGGCGGCTTCTGGAAATCGAACTCGACGATTTTTCTCCTGCGCGGTGGGTCGACCCGCTCGATCTTTTCGAGCTTCTTCACCCGTGACTGCACCTGAGCGGCGTGGCTCGCGCGGGCCTTGAACTTGTCGATGAAGGCCTGCTCCTTGGCGAGCATCGCCTGCTGCCGGAGAAACGCCGCTTCTTTTTGCGCGGCGGCGAGCTCTCGCTGGGCTACGTAAAACTCGTAGTTGCCCGAGTAGCTCGTGAGCTCGCCCCCGTCGATCTCGACGATCTTGTTCACCAGTCGGTTCATGAACTCGCGATCGTGGGAGGTCATGACGATGGCTCCCGTGAAACCGCGCAGGAAGCCCTCGAGCCAGAGGATCGATTCGAGGTCGAGGTGGTTGGTCGGCTCGTCGAGCAGGAGCACGTCCGGTTTCATCAAGAGGATCCGTGCCAGCGCCACGCGCATTTTCCAGCCGCCGGAGAGGTTTCCCACATCCGAGGCGATCGTCTCGGATCGGAAGCCGAGGCCCGCGAGGATCTCTTGCGCCCGTGCCTCGAGGCCGTAGCCGTCGAGTTCGTCGAAACGGGCCTGAACTTCGCCGAAACGCTCGACCAGGCGATCGAGCTCCGACGCTCGGTTGGGGTCGGACATCGCATGTTCGAGCTGGTGGAGCTCGTGGGCAACGTCGGAGACTTCGCCCGCGCCGGCCGTCGTTTCTTCGAGCACGGAGCGGCCTTTCATGTCGCCGACGTCCTGGCTGAAGTAGCCGATTGCGAGACCTGAATCGACCATCACCTCGCCGCCGTCCGCTTGCTCCTCGCGGACGATCAGGCGAAACACGGTCGTCTTGCCGGAGCCGTTCGGCCCGACCAGGCCGATCTTGTCGCCACGGTTGACGCTGGCCGAGGCCTCCATGAAGAGAACCTGGTGACCGTGATTCTTGCTAATGGATTCGAGGCGGATCACGCGGGGGGCGCGATTTATGGCCTTCCTGCCGTGCTCGCGCAACTTGATAGAGGCGGGTTTGCACCCCGCAGAGTGAACAGAAGGCCCGCGAGCGGGCATTGAGGACCATGGATTTTCGGTGGACGTGGACAGTGGTGGTGGGTCTGGGCGTGGCGCTCGCCGCGGCTTGCTCGGGGGAAAGCGGGACCGGGCCTGGCGGCAAGGGCGGAACCGGGTCGGGCGCGACCTCGGGCGTCGGTGCTACTGGCGGTGCCAGCGGCAACACCGGGAACGTCGGCGGCAAAGGCGGCAACGGGGGCACGGCCGGCACCGGCCTGAGCGGTGGTGAAGCCGGCGAAGGGGCGACCGGTGGAACCGGCATCGTGACCGGAGGCGCGAGCGGGCTCGGTGGCACGGCCGGGTTCAGTGGGCTCGGCGGGCTCGGTGGGGTTGGCGCGGTGTCCGGGCTCGGCGGCGTGGCCGGCACGGCGGCGGGGGGCGCGGGTTCGGGGGGCACGGCGCCGACGGGCTGGTTCTGCTCGTTCATCGCCTACGGCGACGGCACCTGTGACTGCGGGTGCGGCATTCCGGATTCGGACTGCGACGAGAACGAGGTCGTGTTCTGCGATCGCTGCAATGCATTCGGGAGCTGCGCCGGAACCATCTGTCCGGGGCGCATCGACCCGGACGACCCGGCCAACTGCGTCCCGGTGCCGGTGGGGTGGAGGTGCCAGAACCGGAACTACATGGACGGGACGACCTGCGACTGCGGCTGCGGGCAACCCGACCCCGACTGCGCCGACGAAACGGTCAGCAGCTGTGAGACCTGCAACGTCAGCGGCTCGTGCGCGTACACCGGCTGTCCGGGCACGATCGATCCGGACGACAATGCCAACTGCATTCCGATCCCGGACGAGTGGTATTGCCAGAGCTACATGTACGGAAACTTTTTTTGCGACTGCGGCTGCGGCGCCCTCGACATCGATTGTGATGGGACCGGCGTGGAATTCTGCGAGACCTGCTGGGCCGGCTGCGACGACGAGGACTGCCCCGGGCACATCAATCCGGTCGACAACACGAGTTGCATCGGTCCTCCGCGCACCTGGACTTGCCAGGATCGTTTCTACGAGGACGGCTCGCTCTGCCACTGTGGCTGCGGCGCGATCGATCCGGACTGCGACACGGAGGAGCTCGCGAGCTGCGATCGCTGCAACGTCGAGGGGAGCTGTTCGATGCAGGGTTGCCCCGGTACGATCAATCCGAACTCGATCGACCAGTGTTACCAGCCTGATCCGCCTCCAGGCTGGACTTGCTACCCGTCGTACTACGCCGACGGGTACCAGTGTGATTGCGGCTGCGGGGTGATGGACCTCGACTGCCGGACCGATGACATTGCGGAATGCGACGCATGCAACAACTGCCACCCGGCGTGGTATTGCTCGCTCTCGGTCGATCCGAACGACACCACTCAATGCCTTCCGCCGCCCGCGGGGTGGACGTGTCCCGACCAGTACTACGGCGATGGGTGGTGCCACTGCGGCTGCGGCGCGACCGACCTCGATTGCCCGAGCACGTCGGTGGGGTACTGCTCGTATTGCCCCGAGGAGGGCTGCTCGCGTCCGGATTGTCGTGACATCATCTCGAACGACAACGCTCACTGCGTGGGCGGGCCACCCTCCGGCTGGACGTGCTCCGCCGTCACCTGGGGTGACCAGGCTTGCGATTGCGGCTGCGGGGTCCGCGACGTCGACTGCCCGAACGGCACCGTCGGCGCCTGTGAGTTCTGCAACACGCCCGGCGGCTGCTCGGGCGGCGCGTGCCCGGGCACCATCAATCCGAGCGACAACGCCACCTGCAATTAGGACGTTCTGAGCGCGACGCCGTCGGTCGTGCGAAGGGCTGCTTCGAGCGGCACGACGCCGTTCTGGAGCAGGCCGTACTCGATCGAATCGACCAGAGCCTCGAGCGAGGCGTGGATGATGTTCGGTGACGCGCCGACCGTGCTCCAGGCGCGGTGATCGTCGCGGCTGTCGATCAGCACGCGCGTGGTGGCGCCGGTGCCGTCCTTGCCGTCGAGGATCCTCACCTTGTAGTCCGCCAGGTGGATGCCGGCGAGCGCCGGGTAAACGGGAGTGAGCGCCTTTCGGAGCGCCGCATCGAGCGCACTCACCGGGCCGTTGCCCTCGGCGGCGGTGTGCACGACTTCCGTCCCGACCTTGAGCTTCACCGTCGCTTCCGCGTAGGTGTCGCCGCCGCCGCGCCGCCCGACGCGCGTCTCGAAGTCGAGCACCGAGAAAAGCGGCCGGTAGTCCTTGCTGCGCCGGCCGAGCAGGAGCGCGACGGAGGCCTCCGCGCCTTCGTACGAAACACCGCGCGCTTCCGCCGCCTTGATCGCCTGCAGCGTCTCGACGTCGACCCCCTCGGCAACCTTCAGGCCGAGCTCTTCGGCCTTCGAGAGCACGTTGCCGCGCCCGGAGAGCTCGCTGACGACGACGCGCATTTCGTTGCCGACCAGCTCCGGGTCGATGTGCTGGTACGACGCCGAGTGGCGCCGCATCGCGGCCACGTGGATGCCGCCCTTGTGGGCGAACGCGCTCTTTCCGACGTACGCCATGTGCGCGTCGGGCGCGAGGTTCGCGACCTCGGCGACGAAGCGCGAAAGCTCGCTTACCTCCCGCAGCTTGCCGGGCGAAAGGCAGCGCACGCCGAGCTTGAGCTCCAGGTTCGGCGCGATCACGCTGAGGTTCGCGTTGCCGCAGCGCTCGCCGTAGCCGTTCACCGTGCCCTGCACGTGCGTCGCGCCGCCGCGGACGGCACCGAGCGAATTCGCGACGCCGCAGCCGGTGTCGTCGTGGGCGTGGATGCCGACGCGGGCGCCGGGGCCGAGCGCGGAAACGACGGCGCGCGTCGTCTCCTCCACGAACCAGGGCAGGGCGCCGCCGTTCGTTTCGCACAGCACGACCGTTTCGGCGCCGGCGCGGAGCGCCGCCCGCAGCGTCTCGAGCGCGTACTCCGGGTTTTCCCGGTAGCCGTCGAAGAAATGCTCGGCGTCGTAGATGACGCGTCGCTTCTCGCCGACGACGTACCTGACGCTCTCTTCGATCATCTGCAGGTTCTCTTCGAGCGTCGTCCGAAGGACCTCGAGCACGTGCAGCGTCGAGGTCTTGCCGACCAAGGTGCAGGCTTTGGTACCGGCGGCGAGCAGCGCGCGCAGGCTCTGGTCGTTCTCCGGCCCGAGCTTGGCCCGCCGCGTGGCGCCGAAGGCGGTGACGACGGCGTTCTTGAACTCGCGATCGCGGATCCGTTCGAAGAACGCCGCGTCCTTCGGGTTCGAGCCCGGCCACCCGCCTTCGATGAAGGCGACGCCGAACTCGTCGAGCTTTTCCGCGATCCGGAGCTTGTCCTCGACCGTGTAGGAAATGCCCTCGCGCTGCGAGCCGTCGCGCAGCGTGGTGTCGTAGAGTTCGACGGAGGGTTCTACGGGGGACGCTGTCACGACGAAAGTGCCTTGAGCGGCGGCTCGCTCGCCGCCATCGGGCTCGACGCCCGCTCGGGCTGCGTGGCGAGCACGCGGTTCATCGCCGCGAGATACGCCTTCGTGCTGGCGACGATCACGTCGCTGTCCGCGGCGTGACCGTGGAGGATCGGCTTCTCACCGGCGCCGCGTTGCGGGTTCACCCGGCCGTCGTCGATGCCGCCGCGCACGCGCACGCTGGCGTGGCCGAGCGCGTCGATGCCCTCGGTGACGTTGTTGATCGCGTACTCGAGGAGCTCGGCCGGCGCCTGCACGATGTCGTCGATGGCGCGGAACACGGCGTGCACCGGCCCGGTGCCAACCGCGGCGCGGGTCCTGAGCTCCCCGTCCGGGCAACGCAGGCGCACGGTGGCCGTCGGCATGCCATTGGTGCCGCACGTCACCTGCACGGCGTCGAGCTGGTAGTACTCGCGGCCCTTGCCGACCTCGCTCGCCGCGAGCGCGATGATGTCGGCGTCGGTGATGCGCTTCTTCTTGTCCGCCAGCAGCTTGAAGCGCGAAAATGCGGCGTCGAGCGCCTCGCCCTCGATCGGGTGACCGAGTTCGCGCAGGCGCACCGCGAAGGCATGGCGCCCCGAGTGCTTGCCGAGCACCAGCAGCGTCTGGCTTGCGCCGACCGCCTCCGGCCGCATGATCTCGTACGTCGACTCGTGCTTCAGCATGCCGTCTTGATGGATGCCGGCTTCGTGGGCGAAGGCGTTGGCACCGACGATGGCCTTGTTCGGCTGCACCATCATGCCCGTGCGCATCGACACCAGCTTCGACGTGCGCGTGAGCTGCGTGGTGTCGATGTTGGTGCGCAGCTTGTAGCGTGGCTCGCGCGTCTGGAGTGCCATCACGACCTCTTCGAGCGCGGTGTTGCCCGCGCGCTCGCCGATGCCGTTGATCGTGACCTCGGCCTGGCGGGCGCCCGCCGCGATGCCCGCCAGCGTGTTGGCAGTCGCGAGCCCGAGATCGTTGTGGCAGTGGACGGAGATGACGGCGCGCTCGACGCCCGGCGTGTTCGCCACGATGCCGGCGATCAGGGCGCCGAACTCGTCCGGCACCGTGTAGCCGACGGTGTCCGGGATGTTCAGCGTCGTCGCGCCGGCCTCGATCGCGGCCGCGAGCACTTCGTACAGGAACTCCGGCTCGGTCCGGCCCGCGTCTTCGGGGCTGAACTCGACGTCGTCGCACAGGCTCTTCGCCAGGCTGACCATCTTCCGCGTGCGCTCCACCACCTGCTCCTTGGTCATGCGCAGCTTGTGCTCGCGATGGATCGGCGAGGTGGCGAGGAAGGTGTGGATGCGGGGGCGGCGCGCCACCTTCACCGCGTCGTAGGCGGTGCGGATGTCGCTTTCCGCCGCGCGCGCCAGGCCACAGATGATCGGCGGCTCGGTCGACGGCCGGCCGTCGACCGGCGCCGTGCCGACGGTCGACGCGATGGTGCGCACGGCCTCGAAATCGTCGGGCGAGGCACAGGGGAAGCCCGCTTCGATCACGTCCACACCGAGCCGCGAAAGCGCCCGCGCCACCTCGAGCTTCTCTTCCGACGTGAGCGTCGCGCCGGGCGACTGCTCGCCGTCACGAAGCGTGGTGTCGAAGATGCGGACGGTGTCGTGGGGGCTCAAGACTGGCTCGGACATGGTTACTCTCGTTTCTCGGTCTCGTTTCGAATCAGGCCGCGGCGATGCCTCGGTTGCTGGTGTCTCGGATCGCGCGCGCGGCGTCGCTGATCGAGCCGCGCGTCATGGCGACGGTCCCGCTCTGGACCATCTCGAGCACGCCGAACGGCTCCAGGATGGTGAGCAAACCGATGATTTTGTCCTGAGTGCCGGTGATCTCGACCACCAGTGTGTCGGGGCCGACGTCGACCGCACGGGCGCGGAACACCTGGCAGAGCTGCAGCACCTCGCTGCGCTTCTCGGGCGGCGCGAACACCTTGATCAGTGCCAGATCGCGGACGATGTTCGGGCTCCGCGTGATGTCCTCGACGCTCAGTACGTTGACCAGCTTGTACAGGTTCGCCTCGATGCGCCGTGCCTTGTCGTCGTCGGCCTCGACCACCACCGTCATGCGCGAGACGCCCGGCGTCTGCGTGCGGCCGACATTGAGCGACACGATGTTGAAGTTTCGCCGGCGAAAGAGCGACGCAATCCGGTTCAGGACACCGGGTTGGTCCTCCACGTAGGCCACGAAGGTGCGGAGCGGGGGATCTGCGGTGCTCATTCGTCGTCTCCGGTCTCGAAAATCGGATTGTGCGGGGCGCTCTTTATCTCGGGCTTCGGGCGCCGGATCATGTTGTGGAGATCGGCGCCGGCCGGCACCATCGGGTACACGCTGTCTTCCTGCTCGACGCGAAAATCCACGATCGTCGTCTCGGCGTTGGCGCGAGCCGCCTCGACCGCGGCGCGCACCTCGGAACGCTGGGTGACGCGCAGGCCCTTCAGGCCGTGGGCCTGGGCGAGCAGCACGTAGTCGGGGCTCTTGATCGGTGTCGCGACGTAGCGGCCGCCGTAGAAGAACTGCTGCCACTGGCGCACCATGCCCAGGAAGCCGTTGTTGATGACGGCGATGTTCACCTTGATGTTTTCCTGGGCGCAGGTGGCGAGCTCGGCGGCGGTCATCTGGAAGCCGCCGTCCCCCGCCACGACCCAGATCTCGTCGTCGGGGCAGGCGAGCCGCGCTCCCATCGCTGCCGGTAGGGCGAACCCCATCGTGCCGAGGCCGCCCGAGGTGAGCAGCTTCCGCGGGTGATCGTGCTTGTAGTACTGGGCCTCCCACATCTGGTGCTGGCCCACGTCGGTGACGATCAGCGCGCGGCCCTCGGTGTAGCGCCAGAGGTCGTGGATCACGTGTGCGGCGAACAGCTGGCCGCTGTCCGGCAGATCCTTGATGTCGCGCACGGCGCTGTCGCCCTTCAAGGCCTCGATGTGCGCGATCCATTCCTCGCATGCCGCCCGTTCGACGTGCGGCACGAGCTGCCGAAGGATTTCGCGCACGTCGCCGAGCAGCGGCAGATCCACCTTCACGTTCTTGTTGATCTCGGCCGGGTCGAGCTCGACGTGGATCTTCTTGGCGTTCGGCGCGTACGTCTTCAGATTGCCGGTCACGCGGTCGTCGAAACGCATGCCGAGGGCGATGATGAGGTCGGCCTCCTGGATGGCGGTGTTCACCCAGGCTTCGCCGTGCATCCCCATCATGCCGAGCGAGCGCTCGTGACGAGCCGGGAAGCCGCCGAGCCCGAGCAGCGTCAGCGCGACCGGGATGTTCGTCTTGTGCACGAACTCGAGCAGCAGGCTGGTCGCGTTCGCCCTGACGATGCCGTGACCGCAGAAGATGATCGGGCGCTTGGCGCTCTGGATCATCTCCACCGCTTCCTTCAGCTCTTCCGGCAGCGGCTGGCGATCGGGGCGATACCCGGGCAAGCGCACCGGTGAGGGGTCGTACTGGTACTCGCAGCTCTGGTTCTGCGCGTCCTTGGTGATGTCGACCACCACCGGACCCGGTCGCCCGGAGCTCGCGATGTAAAACGCCTGCTTGATCGCGGGCATGATGTCCTGTGCCCGCGTGACCAAGAGATTGTGCTTCGTGATCGGCAGCGTGACGCCGGTGAAGTCGGTCTCCTGAAAGGCGTCGCTGCCGATCAGGGTCGAGGGGACCTGTCCCGTGATGCATACGATCGGGATCGAATCCATCATCGCGTTGGCGATGCCGGTCACCAGGTTGGTGGCTCCGGGACCCGAGGTGGCGACCGCCACGCCGACGCGCCCCGACGCCCGCGCGTAGCCGTCGGCCATGTGCGCCGCGCCTTGCTCGTGTCGCACCAGCACGTGACGGATGCTCGAGCCGGGCAGGGCATCGTACGCCGGCATGATCGCGCCGCCGGGGTAGCCGAAGACCACCTCGACGCCTTGCTCCTCGAGCGCGTCCCATAGGATCTGAGCGCCCGTCAGTGTGCGGAGGCCCTTGTCGGGTCTCGCTTCTTTCAGAGGCTTGCTCGGGTCAGTGCTCGGTGCGGCCACGAAACGTCTCCTCGTGTGGGATGGTGAAGTGAATGAACCTACGGGTCAGACCAAAATCGAAAAAGCCCCCGAACCACTCTGGGTGCGGGGGCCGTTTCGTGACTGGGAACTAATCGTCAGTCGGCCGCCGCACCCGAGCCAATAAGAAGCTCGAGGACGGAAATGACACGGACGACGACCGGCGAGCCTTCGCGCTCGAAACCGGATGCCTTCAGTGCTCTGGCCTTCATGAGGAGACAAAAGCTGCCCTTCGTTCGGCGCTTCGTCAAGTTTGATGCGCGAGTTGGGGCGTCGCCCGTGCGCGGAACGGCGCGTACTCGACTTCGCGCTTCATGCAGCCGTGCGCTTTCCCTACCTCGCCGCTCGGCAGAATGTTTCGGAGTGCTTCCAGTGCCCACGGAACCGGTGCCGGGAAATGCGCGCTCGGGTTTCGGACTTGCCGCTCCGCGTCAGCGATAACCCCATGAATTTCAACCTGAGTTCGGCGGGCCTTTAGGTCGTGACCCCGGCGGGTTATATCTTGATCGGTTCTGCTCGTACGTAGCCGATGAGATCGGCCAGCCACGGCCCGGTGCTAGGCTGGCGCCTCCACGTTGCCGACGATCCAAGCGGTCATCTTGAACGCACCCCATCTCACAGCGGTCCACGCCGCACCCCCCTCTGAACGGGTTCACGAGCTCGAGCGGGTCCTCTCCTCTGCCAAGGACGAGCCCCACGTCATCCTGCTCGGGGGCCATCCCGACCCGGACGCCATTGCCAGCGCGCTCGCCCACCGGCGGCTGTGCGAGCGCCTCGGGGTGTCGGCCACCATCGCTCACGTGCTCCCGATCTCGCGTTCCGAGAACCGGGCACTCGTGAAGCTCTTGAACGTCCCGATGGTCAAGGTCGCCGAGCCCGCCGAGCTCGCCGGCTACAAGCACATCTCGCTCGTCGACGCGAGCGCGTGCGAGACCAGCATCAAGCTGCCTCCGGGCCTCGAGGTGCTCACCATCGTCGATCACCACCGGCCGCCGGCAATCCCGAAGGCGCCGTTCGTGGACATCCGCCACGACGTGGGCGCGACCTGTACCATCTACGCGGAGTACGCCGAGCATGGCCTGGCCCCGTTCGGAGCGAACGGTAACGACGACGGCGACGTCGCGACCGCGATGTTCTTCGGCATCCAGACCGACACCGACGACTTTGCGTACGCGACCCCGGCCGACTTCCGCGCTGCTGCGTACCTGAAGCCGTTCGTGGATTCGGAAACGCTCAGTCGCGTCGGCCGGCGCGCCGTGTCCGCCGAGGCCATGGACGCGATCGGCCGTGCGCTCCAGGATCTCGAGGTGGTGCGTGACTTCGCCATCGCCGGGGTCGGCCACGTCTCGGCGACCAACCGCGACGCGATCCCGATGGCCGCCGACTTCCTGCTCCGCCGCGAAGACATCGACACCGTGCTCGTGTTCGGCATCGTCGAGGACCGGGTGGACGGCTCGCTCAGGACGCGCCGGGCGAGCGTCGATCCCGCGGCTTTCATGCAGAACGTATTCGGCGACGACAGCGAGGGGCGCCCCTACGGCGGCGGCCGCGCGGACATGGGCGGTTTCCGTATTCCGCTCGGGCTGCTTTCCGAAAGTGGCGACGAGGAAAACCTCTGGCGCATCGTTCGTGAAGTGGTCCGCATGCGCGTCGCGCGCGTCGTTCCCGAGCTCGAGAAGCGCCGCGACACCCGCGCGTGACCTCTGCTATCCTGCGTGGTCATGGCGCTACGTAGGATGATGCGTGGGTCGGTGGGCGTGGTCGGGCTTTTGCTGTCGATCGCGGCGTGCGGCGATGAGGGAGAGGACCCGGCGCCGGGGACGAACAACGCGGGCAAGGGCGGCAGTTCCGGCGCCGGCACGTCCGGCGGCAAGGGCGGCACCGGCGGCAAGGGCGGCGCTACGGGTGGCACCGGCGGCGGCGCGACGGGCGGCAGCGGTGGCGACACCGGCGGCACCGGCGGCGCGACAGGTGGCAGCGGTGGCGACACGGGTGGCAGCGGTGGCGATACCGGCGGTTCCGGCGGCAGTGGCGGTGATACGGGCGGCAGCGGCGGCTCGGACGCCGGCGCGGGTGGGAGCGGCGGCAGCGCCGGAGTCATGAATCCGCTCACCGATCCGGAAGACGGTCCGGCCGCGGGCAACCCCGACGGCATGTGCGCCGTGCCGGCCGAAGCCGGGCTCGAGGACGTCTCGACTCCCGACACCGTGGTCGGCGACGGAACGCCCGCAAGCTGTACCGGCAGCGCCGTGATCGCCGCCGTGGCGGGCGGCGGCGTGATCACCTTCGATTGCGGCCCCGATCCGATCACGATCACGCTCGACGCACCCGCCAAGGTCTTCAACGACGCGAACGATCGCGTGGTGATCGACGGCGGCGGACTCGTCACGCTGAGCGGCGGCGGCACGACCCGCATCCTCTACATGAATACCTGCGATGAAGCGCAGGTCTGGACCTCGTCGACCTGTCAAAACCAGCCATTCCCCGAGCTCACGGTCCAGAACATCACGTTCGTCGACGGCAACTCCACCAACGTCCCCGCGGAAGGGGACGCGGGGAACAACCTCGATGGCGGTGGCGCGATGTGGGTGCGCGGCGGGCGGCTCAAGCTCGTGAACACGCGTTTCTTCAACAACGTGTGCGTCGACACGGGCCCCGACGTGGGCGGCGCCGGCGTCCGCGTCTTCAGTCAGTACGAAGGTCTGCCGGTGTACGTCGTGAACAGCACGTTCGGCGGCGCTGACGGCTTCGGCAACACGTGCTCGAACGGCGGTGGCATCGGCAGCATCGGCGTCTCTTGGTCGATCTACAACAGCGTCTTCTCGTACAACCGTGCGATCGGCAACGGCGGCAACCCGGCCGAGTCGGGGACGCCGGGTGGCGGCAGCGGTGGCGCCATCTACAACGACGGCAACACGATGACGCTCTCCATCTGCGGTAGTCTGATCGAGTACAACGAAGTGAACTCGTACGGGAGCGCGATCTTCTTCGTCAGCAACGACCACAGCGGCAACGTCGTCATCGACAGTTCGGTGATCACCAACAACATGGGCGGCAGCTGGTACCCGACCTACCCCCAGATCTCGAATCACGACGATACGCCGATCACCGTGACGAACTCGACGATCGAGTAGCGGGCCTGCGCGGCGGAGCTGCGAAGTCGACTCACCGTCGCGAGCCCGCAGGCGTCACTTCAGTCGAGGCTTCCACTTCGGGGGAGCCTTTGCGGAATCGAGGAAGGATCCGCCCGTGGCCGGCGGAAGCGAGCTTTCGACCAGTTTCCATCGAGACTGTTCCAACATGAACGTGAAGCTCCGCTCTGCTCCGCCGAGCTTGACGCGGAACGACCGTGCTCCTGCTTGAGCCGGCTGCATCCGCTTGCAGCGCTCTCCGTCGACGGGCTCGGAAACCCAACGCCGGAGCCGGAACGCAACGGCGCGCAAGAAAACGCTGGTGGGGTCGTGCAGCAGAAGCCCCTGCCAGTCGGCATCTTCGCGGGGCAAGGCCGAAAGGCTCGAGAGCCCGTTCTCCGCGACCAGGCGTGAGCCGAGCTGTACCTCGAGGGCGGTGATGCGCGCGTTCTCCTCACCGAGCGAGAGCGCGAGCGCCTCGCAGGCGGAATGAGCAAGCTCGTCGGCTGACGCGCGCTCGGAGCCAGTGCGCAGGGCGAATACTCGCTCGAACGCCAGCTCGATCGCTTTCGCGGGGACGGCGAGGCCAACGGCTTCTCGGCCGCGGATCTTCAGAGTGTTGACGCCGAGCACGGCTCCGCTCGCACCGAACAGCGGACCGCCACTGCTGCCTGGATCGATCGCGGCGGTGTGCTGAACGTAATCGTCGCCCTCGAGCGTGAATTGCTCGTTCGAAACGTAGCCGCGCGTCACCTGGTACGACGGGTTGCCCTCAATCCCCGGGTAGCCGCTCGCCACTACCGCATCCTGATCGCGGGCGGGAACGAGATCGAGGGCCGCCCCGGCGTGCGGACCGGCACTCGCTCGAAGTTCCCCCAGGGAGAGGATGGCAAGATCGTACCGATCGTCCACGTACGCGACGGAAGCATGCACGGCGCGCTCGCCGAGCATGACCGTGGCTTCGCTGGCGAGGCCAACCACGTGGCGGTTCGTGACGACGAACGTCTCGCCCGGGCCTCCGCCGGCTTTGCGGCGAACCATCACGAAGCCGCTGCCGAATCCTTCGCCCGCGGCGGCGGAAAAGAGTGGCTCGAGCGACCGGTAGCGGCCCGCCAGTTCTCGATACCTCGCCTGGAGCTCGGGCGGTGGACTCACCTTCACGACGACCGTGAGCTCCCGGAGCTTCGGATCGGACGCGACGAGCCACCCGCTCTCACCGGTAGCCGCCTTCGCTTCCTCTGGAACCACCGGACCCGCTCGCACGGGCGCGCCGGAGTGCGCTGCCGCGGGAGCCCGCTCGGCTGGCACCGAACCCACACACCCGAGCAAGCCGGCGACCATGAGGACGACGACGAGCGCCCCGCCGCCGAGCAGTCGAGGTGTCCGGCGAAGACCGCGCGCCGGCCGCTCGAGCCGCATCACGGGCATGACGTTGTCAGCATAGCTCGGGGCGAGTAACAGTCTCAAGTGGGAGCGCTCGGACCATGGGAACGATTGGCAGAGGTGATGAAAGTGCGGGTGCGCGCGATTCGACTCCGGACCTCGCGGTTCAAAATGCCCGGCGCAAGCGAGTGGGCGTCTTCATCGCTCTTGTCGTGCTGGTCGCCGCAGGGGGTGCGCTCGCGGCGACCATCGTGATCGCCGGCCAGCGCGCGACGGCGGAGCTCGAGGCAGCCGCCAGCGACGTGCGCGGCTGCCTGTTCGTGAAGCCGCTCGAGGGCGGAGAAACGCCGATGCTCCGCTTTCGGCGGCTTCAGCTCGCGGCGGCTTCGAACTCCGACTCTGCTCGGCTCGCAGGCTCGACCAAGGTCTGGCCCGATCGCTGCCGTGATTCGATCACCAAACTGCGCGAGCTCTTGAAAACCAACGCGAAGCCGGACGAGCTCGAAAGCTTGGTGAAGCTCAACAAGGTCCTCGGTGACGCAACGCTTTCGCTGCGCGATGCAACCGCGGTGCTGACGCCGGTGCTCACGCTGCTCGATTCGCGCGCCAAGGGGGGGATTCCCGCCACCAGCGAACCCTTGCCGCAGCTCGCGCGAAACGTCGACTCGCTCGCCGCCATTCCTCCGCTTTCCACGAAGGGGACCGCGCTCAGCAGCTCGCATACCGAGGAAAACCCCGGGATCTCGCTGCCGGTGCTGGTCGACGACGAAAGTCTCACGTCACCTCTGCTCTGCTCGTTCCGCGCCGGGGAGGCCGGCGCCGAGTGCCGAGCCATGACCGAGCTCACCTCCGTTCACGGCCACGGCTTGCGCCTGCTCGGCACGTCCGATGAGAGGTCGCCGACCATCGTGTTCGCGGGCAAACGCGGCTCGGAGGGCATCTTCGCCGCGGGTTCTGCGGAGCCCGTCGATCGGATCTACAGCTACGGCGGGTATGCTGCGAAGGACGGTACGGTTTCCGTGCTCGGCTGGGACATGGAAGCCCGTCACATGGTGCTCGTCCAGCGGGCGAGCGGTAAGGCGTCGGTTCGAACGCCGCTCGAGCCGAACTTTCGCGTTGGAAACTACTTTTACAGTTCACAGCTCCTCTGGGATCAGGTGCTCGTCCGCGGCGTGACGCCCGCCAACGAACTGCGCCTATTCGTGCTCTCCCTCGCATCGCCGGACGCCCGCTCGTTCGCGCTTGCCGATATCGGGGAGCTTCCACAGGCAGGGCTCATCCGCGACGGCGAGGAGGAACAACCACACCTCACCGGCTGCCGCACCACCTCGGCCACCGTGGTGCGCGTGCGAGGCTCGAACCACGACTCGATCACGTTCCGGGTCGGTGAGAGGTTTTCCCAGCCGGTGCAAGGCCCCAGCTGGGGGACGCTCGGCTGTCACGCCAGCACGGCGACCTTCGTCAAGGCAGGTTTCGCTACGAGCGGGACGAAAATCTACCATGCTTCGTGCACGACGGCCGGATGCACGGGCAACGAGCTCAAGAGCGAAGCGCTTGACAGGAATTCGATCGAGCTTCGCCCACAGGACGAGCGCGACGTCCAGGCGGTCGATCTCGGCGGCAAGCTCCTCGTGGTGTGGCTTGCGGGTGAACGCTCCGGTCTCCGCATGCGTTTCGCAGCGCCCGATCTTTTCGCGCGTGAGCCCGACACCTTGCTCTTCGACGATCACGTTCAGGCGGGAAAGTACGTCGACACCAGTACCTTGCTCGGCTTTCGGCTCTACTCGCGCGAGCGTTTCGCCGTGTTGCTCCTGAGCTCGATGGCCGGCGTGCACGCGCTCCGCATCGATCCCGACGGGAAGGTCTCACCCATTGCGGTCCGCGGGGGAAGCTAGTGCATAGGCGACTTCGGCTATCCTCGGCACCAGCCATGGCGCGTCCCGTGCTCTTTCCGGCCCTGAGGCTTGCCGGTGCTTTCGTGCTCGTTGCTCTCGCCGCTCTCGTCTTCGGCTGCGAAGAACGGCATGCCCCGAGCTGCAAGCCCGACTGCGACGCTCGCGGCCGCTGCACGAAGAAGGGCGACACCTGCATGGCGACTGACGCCGACGACTGCCGGCGTTCGAAGGCCTGTCAGGGCGAGGGTCGCTGCGCGCTCGGTGACGGCGAGTGCAAGGCCGAGGCAAAGGCGTGCAAGGCGTCGGCGCTGTGCACGGAGCAGGGGCTGTGCGGCGAGCTCAAAGGCGTGTGCGCCGCGACGGACAACGCGCACTGCGCGCCGACCGTGGGCTGTCGAGACGAGGGCCTGTGCAGCGCGATGGGTGGGAGCTGCGTGGCCCGCGAGGACGACTGCAAGAAATCCGATCTGTGCACGCGGTTTGCGCGCTGTTCGGTCGAGAACGGGCGCTGCGTGACGCTCGGGCGCCCCGACTGCGAAATGGGTGATCTCTGCAAGAAGAACGGGTTCTGCAGCTTCGTCGACACGAAGTGCGTGCTCGCAACCCGCGCGGACTGCGAAATGACCGACGGCTGCAAAGAACTCGGTACGTGTAGTCTCGTCGCCGACACGGGGAAGAGCAGCCTCGGCGCCCAGAAGGGGTGCGTGATTGCCTCCGACGCCGACTGCCGCTTGTCACGCGCCTGCAAGGATCGCGGCGCGTGCCGGCGGGAAAAGGGCGGCCGGAACATGCCGCCCTGGGTCTGCGTGAAGTGAACGCCGAAAACAGGGGACGGCCGTCGACGAAGGCGCCGAGTCGTGGCACGATCGGGTCGATTGTCCACTTCACTTCACACCCTCGCGTGGGGTTCGGGCGTCCTCTCCGTCGGTCTCTTGTTCGCGGCGTGCAGCGATTCGGGTGAACCGTCGCCCGGTAGCGGCGGCACGGGCGCGACGGGAGGCGGCGGCACGGGTGGGGCAGGCGGCACGGCGGGCGTCGGGGGTTCGGTTGCGGGCACGGGCGGCAGTGCGGGCTCGGTTGCCGGCGCGGGCACGGGCGGCGGATCCGGCGCCGGTGGCGCGACGGGCGGCAGCGCGGGCATGACGGGTGGCGCCGGCGCGGGCGGAAGCTCGGGTGCCGGCGCGGGCGGAACGGTTGCAGGTGGCGGAGCGGGCGGCGCTGGCGGAGCCGGCGCGCCGGCGGGCGGCAGCGCCGGCGAAGCGACGGGCGGTGCCGGCGCCGGTGGAACGGCGGGAACGTCGGGTTCGGCCGGCTCGGGCGGCGGCGTCTGGGCTTGTCCGTCGGGCGTCACCGGCACGCCGACGCTCACCGGTGCGCCGACGCGCGTCGCGGGCGTTCCGCCGCCGGACTCGTTCAACATGAACAACGGCAACTTCGGCAATATCGAAGGGCCGGTGTGGATCGACGACGCGCTCTACGTGTCCGAGATGAGCTACATGTCGTACGACTCGCAGAACTCGAACGTGAAGATGTCGAGGCTGCTCAAGATCACGGCGGGCGGCACGGTCTCGATCGAGATTGCGGATTCCGGCAGCAACGGTCACGCCGTGGATCCGGACGGCAACATCCTCGCCGCCGTCCACAAAGACGGCAGCATCACGCGCTACACGCTGCCCGGTGGCACGCCCGCGACGCCCGTGGTGTCGATGTACATGAACGCGCGCTTCGACTCGCCGAACGATCTGACCCTGCACACGAACGGCACCATCTACTTCACGGACCCGAATTTCCAGGCACCGAACACGCTCCCGCAGTCCGCGACGCGCGTGTACCGCGTCGCCCCCGGAGGCAGCACGGCCGAGCCGATCCCGAACGCGCAGAGCCCCGATCAGTTCGGCAACCCGAACGGCATCACGCTGTCCCTGAACGAGGACTTTCTCTACGTCGCCGCCTCGACCGGGCGCCGCTACCCGGTGATGGCGGACGGCACGCTCGGCGCCGGCCAGGACTTTCCGGCCGCGTCCGGCGGTGACGGCATGGTGATCGACTGCGCGGGCAATCTCTACGTCGCGCGCCAGAGCGCCGTGTCCGTCTACGAGCCCGATGGGACCAGCATCGGTGACATCCCCGTTTCCGACGTGCAGAGCGTGACCAACGTCGCCTTCGGCGGCGACGACCACCAGACGCTCTACATCACCGGCCTCGGCAACAACAAAGGTCTGTTCCAGAAGACGATGAACATTCCGGGGCGGCCGTACTGATCCGCCGGTGAATGACTCTTCTTCACCCGGATTTACACCGTTGACATCGAAACGCTGATAAGCCGGTCTGGTTGACCCCACCAACCGGAAATTCCACCAGGAACTGAACATGACTGTTGCTCGAACGACCGTCGGTTTGGCGTTGATCGGACTGCTAGCGAACGCGTTCGTCGCCTGCGGAAGCAGCGACGAAACGACGCCAGGCACCGGAGGCGGTAACACCGCCGGTGAGAGCGGTGGCGGCGGGGACGGGGGGAGCTCGGCGGGCAGTGCCGGTCGCGGCGGGGCCGCCGGCAGCATCCAGACCGGCGGGTCCGGTGGGTCCGCCGCGTCCGGTGGGTCAGGCGGCGAGGGCGGCCCAAGCGGGGACGCCGGAGACTCGCCGGGCGGCAGCGGGCCCACGTGCTCGGCGGTCGGCACGTCGTGCAGCGCGAGTGCCGAATGCTGCACCGGCTTTTGCGATCCGATGGCGCAGGCGTGTGCCAAGGCGCCCGGGAGCTGCCTCGGAGCGGGTGAAACCTGCGCGGTGGGCACCGACTGCTGCTCGGTATCGTGTCTTGGCGGGTCGTGCTCGAGCGACCGGTGCACCGGTGACGGGGAGGCCTGCGGCACCGATGGGGAGTGTTGCAGCGGAACGTGCTCAGGCGATGTTTGCGTCCCGCTGAGCGACAGCTGCAGCACGCTGGGCAACGGCTGTTCGACTCACGACGACTGCTGCTCGAGCTTCTGTCAGGACGACGTTTGCTCCCGACCGTCGTATTGCACCCAGGTGGGCGACATCTGCGCAGCGGACGCGGAATGCTGCGGCGGACTCTGTGAAAAGGCGGCGGGCAGTGCGCTCGGCCTCTGCACGCTCGCGCCCGCCAGCGGAGCCGGCGGCTGCCTGAGCGCCGGGGAAGTCTGCTCGGACGGCGCCATTTACGACGGCGGCGACCTACCGACCTGCGGCGGCGAGTGCTGCAGCCGCGCGTGCTTCCCGTATGGTCCGACCGGCGTGCTGATCTGCCAGCCGCCGAGCGGCTGTCACCCGACCGGAGAGATCTGTCGTCAAGACGTGGATTGCTGCGGCTCGGCGACCAGGCCGGATGGCGCGTCCGCGGGCATCGTGTGCAGCAAGGACGGCGACAACGAGGTCGGCCGCTGCGACGCGGGCAATTCTTGCACGCCCGCTGGGGGGATCTGCCGGCTGCAGGAGCTCTCATGCAGCGCCAACGCGAACTGCTGCTCGGGCAACGTGCTTCAGTTCAACACCTGCAAGCAGGACAACCTCGGCATTCCACGCTGCCTGGCAGCGGAAATCGATTGCACCGACCCTGCCAACTACGAAGGCCAAGCGTGCGCGACGAGCGCTGACTGCTGCAACCTGCCCTGCGTTCCGAATCCGACCGGGGATCCGCCCTTCGTGTGCGGCGAGGCCTGCGTGCCCGCCGACGGCGCCTGCACCACCAGCGCCGACTGCTGCGCCGGCTTGCCGTGCAACTTGCCACCCGGCTCGACCTCGGGTGTGTGCGGCGACATTCCCGGTGGCGGCACTGGCGGCACCGGCGGCACCGGGAGTGATGCGGGCGCGCCTGGCACGGGCGGCACGGGCGGCACGGGCGGCACGGGCGGCGGCACGGGCGGTGCCGGCGGCACGGGCGGCAGCGGTGGAACGGGCGGCACCAGCTCGTGCGCGCTGTACGGTCAAGGGTGCGACATGGATGGCGATTGCTGCAACAGCGTGCCGTGCACCAACGGGTTCTGCGTCATCGACGTCACGTAAACGACCGTTCTAGAAAGACGATGAACATTCCGGGGCGGCCGTACTAAGTTCGCCCCATTGAACATGCCCCGGGCGGCGCTCGACGCGAGGCTCCGTACTCAGCGGGGTCTGAACCTACTGGTGCTCGCGCTCTACGCTCTCTTCGTGGTGGTCCTCGCGCGCTACCACGAACCATGGCGGGACGAGGCGGACGCTTGGCTCATGGCCCGCGACGCGAGTCCGCTCGACGTGATCCGGATCGCCGGTCACTCGGGCACCCCCTGCCTCTGGTACTTCGCGCAGATGCCGTTCGCGAAGGCGGGGTTCGGATTCGGCGCGCAAGCCGTGCTGAACGTCGCGATCATGGTCGGGGCGGCGGCCGTGCTTCTTTTTCGATCGCCGTTGCCCTGGATCGTGCGGGTCCCGCTGCTCTTCGGCTACTACTTCGCGTTCGAGTATTCCGTGGTCGCGCGGAACTACGGCCTCGGCATCCTGTTCCTTTTCTTGCTGGCCGCGAGGGATCGGGGCCGGGTCGAGAGTCCGGTCGTGTACGGGGCTTTGCTCGGCGCCCTCGCCAACGTCAGCGCCCATTTCTTCTTCATCGCGATGGTCCTCTCCGGGCTCTGGCTCGTCGATCTCACGCGTGCTCGCGCCTCCTTCCGGGGCACGGCGCGGCGGAACGTCGTGATCGGCCTCGCGCTCGCCGCCTCGCTCGGGATCTTCGCCCTTTACCAGCTGATTCCCCGCCCCGATGGACAGTTCCCGCAAGACCTGGTCATGACCTTCGTGCCGCGGCGCCTCCTCGGGCCCGTTCGCGCCCTGTTTCCCCAGGGCGTCCCGGGACTACTCCGCCCGCTCGCCGTCGCCGCCTGGGGTGCGCTCGTGGTCTTCCTGCTCACTCGACCGCGGGCACTCTCGTTCCTATTGGCAAGCTCCGCGGCCCTCCTCTACGTCTTCGTGTTCAAGTACGTGGGCGGGGACCGTCACTACGGCCTTCTCCTCGTCGTCCTGATCGTGGCGCTCTGGCTCGCGGCAAACGAACGCGACGCCCCCGTGCCCTTTTTTCGGCCGCTGATCGGGGTGAACGCCGGTGAGCGCTGGGAGCGAGTGGGCGTCGCGCTGCTCGTCGCCTGCTTGGCGATCACCTCCGGTTTCTCGTTTCTCCGCGTGTTTCCGCGCGAGATCCGTGAGGAGTATTCGGAGGCCGAGAGCATGGCGCGATTCATCGAGCGGGCGTCACTCGGCGGCGACACGATCGTGGCGCACCCCGCGAACGCCTGCTCGGCGGTCCTGCCACACCTGACGCAGAGGGAATTTTTCTACCCGGGCATTCTCGAGCGCGGTAGCCACATGCGCTGGGATGCCCGCTACGTGCGGGGAGCCGGTTTGACGATGGTCGAGGTCGTCGCGCGGGCGCGCGCCGCGGTGCCGGAATTCGACCGGGGTCGAGCGCTCCTGCTCACGAACACCGAGCTCGCCGAGCCGCTCCGGCGCGAGTTCGAGCTGGTCCACAAGACTCCGGGCAAACCCTGGCGCGTGCCGGACGAGTCGTTCTTCCTCTATCGTCCGAAACCGAAGGAGGCGGGCTAGGCAAGTGCTCCAGGCGGGGCTTGCGTTGGGCAGAGCTTAGGGACAGCCAACCCGTGTCGTTGAGATGACGACATCGTCGATCCACGCCGTGCGCGCCTCGTCCTGTTGGTAAAACTCCCAGCCGAGGTCGAGGGTCTCGAATTCGGGAGCGCTCCAGGTGAAATCGGCCGGTGCGTTGACGCAGCCGTCGCCGGAGCCGGTGACGGTCAACGAATCGATGGCGGTGCCGTCCAGCCAGAAGCGCATCGTGTCGTTCGGGCCGTCGAACTCCCACTCGATGCAGGCGAAGGTGCCCGTGGGCAGGACGTCGCCGCCGGCGTGCTGCCAGCAGTCGCTGCCCGGGGTGCTCATGTCGGAGTACCAGTCGGGGGTTTCGTAGTTGGCCATCAGCTGGCTGCCGACGAAGTTGGCGCCGTCCATCACCGGGTGCTGGCCGCCGTACCGGTAGAGAGCGCGGTGCGTGGCGTTCGGCACGACGCCGCCGCCCTGGATGATCGTCCAATGGACGGCCGCCGTCGGGGCGGACTCGAGGCGGAACATCATGCGGCCGAAGTACGCGTTGCCGGGGACGGGAAACACCGAGGCGTCCATCAGGCGGATGAACGCGCCGCCCCCGCCGCCCGCATCGGTCGACACCATCACCGACTTTTCGCCCGACACCTTCTCGGTCGAGTCGACCACGGCCTCGCCCGCGTCCGTCTCCACGCTCCACATCCCGCCCGGTGGTGAGCCGACCGAGTAGCTCTCGAAATCGTCACAGAAGATCGCGGTGCCACAGGGGTCGCCGGTGGTGCCCGCCGTGCCGCCTGCGCCGGCTCCCGCACCGCCGCTGCCCGAGTCGCCGCCCGTGCCCGCGGTTCCGCCGCTGCCTCCCGTGCCGCCGACGGCGCCGCCGCTCCCGCCCGTTCCGGCATTGCCCGCCGTTCCCCCGCTCCCCGAAGTTCCAGCAGAGCTACCGCTCGATCCTCCTGCGCCCCCACCGCCCCCGCTCCCGCCCTTGCCGGCCGCACCGCCCGACGAACCGCCGGCTCCCGCCCCCGAACCCCCACCCGTGCTCATGCCGCCCGTCCCGGCGCTGCCCGCCGCTCCGCTGCCGCCGCCCGTCCCGTCGTCGGTGGCCTCCGTGGCGCAACCGAATGCGAGGGTGCAGGGGGCGAGCAGAGCGACGACGGCGAGAAGGGAAGAACGCATGGTCGGTCAGTATACGTGCTCGGTGCCGGATCGACGACGGGTGCGACCGCTCCGCCCACCGCTTCCGCCCGCCTGCCGCCCTCGCGCGCCGCCTCAGCGCGCCCCGTCCGCCCGCCGCCTCATCACGTCCGCGCCCGCGCGCAGCGGGTAGCGATGCGCGCAAAGCGTCCGCCCCTTGGCGACGCGCAACATCCGCGCCCGCGCTCCGTACGGTGCGCCCGCGCCTGCGCGCCGCACCCTGTGCCCGCGCGGCGCCCCATCACCGTCCGCGCCCGCGCGCAGCGGTGACAAATGTGCGACAACGTGCGCCGAGGTGGGTGCGCGTGGGCGTCGCGCCACGCACGTCTCTATCGTGGATGCAAGAGAAACAGAACTTGAGTTCCGGGAAAGGTCCAGTCACGATGTGAAGTTATCGTGGTCCAGTACCTCGGAAACGCTCCGAAACGCTCCTCCCTTTCTCTCCTGTTGCTCCTCCCGGCGTTGGTGATCGCCGCCTGTGGAGATCGCCCCTCAGCGGTGGTGGCGCCGAAAGATCCGCTCGCCACCGGCGGTAGCGCGGGCGCGGCCGGCAGCGGCTCGGGCGGGCGCGGAGGGAGCGGCGCGTCGGCGGGGAGCATCGGCGTCGGTGCGATGGGCGGTGAGGACGACGGTGGAGGAGGCGAGCCGCCGGTGATCGAGGCCGTGTGCGGCAACGACGCGCTCGAACCTGGGGAACTTTGCGACGACGGCAACACCGACGAAGACGACGGGTGCAGTGGCAACTGCGCCGAGTCGGACCCGGATTTTCTCTGCATCGAGGGCCAGGGCTGCGTGCGCGTGGTGACGTGCGGCAACGGCGTCATCGAGGGCGACGAGGTTTGCGACGACGGCAACACGAGCGGCGGCGACGGCTGTCGGGCCGGCTGCAACGGCGTCGAGGACGGCTATTCCTGCATCAAACCCGGGGAAGACTGCATCGTGCTCGCGGTCTGCGGCAACGGCGAGCGCGAGCGCGGCGAGCAGTGCGACGACGCCAACACCGATGACGACGACGGATGTAGCGAGGTGTGCGAGATCGCCGACGGCTATTTCTGCCCGCCCGGCGAGGATTGCGTGCTGCTCGACTGCGGCGACGGCAACCGGACGCCCGACGAAGCGTGCGACGACGGTAACGACATGGCGGGCGACGGCTGCGCCGACGATTGCACGGTCGAGGACGGCTGGCTCTGCTCGTCGAGCGGGTGCAAGGCGACGTGCGGCGACGGCGAACTGCACGGCACCGAGACGTGCGACGACGCGAACCTCGCAAGCGGCGACGGCTGTTCGGCGGCTTGCCGGGTCGAGCCGTTCTTCGACTGCGGCACCGCCGAGCCGAGTGTGTGCGCGTCGATCATCGTCTGCGGCGACGGCGTGCTGCACCCCGGTGAAGTGTGTGACCCCGGGATCGCCGGCCAGGACGCTTGCTACAGCCCCTCGGAAAACGTGGCGCTCGCTTGCAAGGGGTTCGACAGCGGGGTCGTCGATCCGGCCGTGTGCAACAACGGCATCGTCGAGTTCATGGAGGAGTGCGACGGCGCCGTTACCGGCTGCACCAACTGCACGGTCGACGACGGCTACGTGTGCCCGGCGACCGGAGTGTGCTTCCGCCTTCCGGAGTGTGGCGACGGCTTGCTCCAGGCCGGCGAGGAGTGCGACCTCGGCCTGGTGAGTGGGCCGGGCTGCGTGGGCTGCGTGGTCCAGCCGAACTCGTTCTGCTCGGGCGAGCCTTCCGTCTGCGTTCAGTCGATCTGCGGTGACGATTACCGCGCCCCGGACGAAGAGTGCGACGACGGTCCCGGAACGCAGATGAACCCGGGCACGCCGGTGGGTGGCGACGGCTGCTCCGCGACGTGCACGATCGAGACTGGCTGGGCTTGTCCGCCCGGCATCGACTGCCTTCCGGTGTGCGGGGACGGTGTCCTGACCGGCAACGAAGAGTGTGAAACCGCCCACGCCGCTGCGTGCCAAAACTGCAAGCTCGTGCCCGGTTTCGACTGCGGCAACGGCCTGATGAACCCCTGCACCGCGACCGCCTGCGGCAACGGCTCCGCGAGCGATCCCATCGGCTCGGCCGAACCGGGCGAGGGGTGCGACGACGGCAACCTGGTGGCGGGCGACGGCTGTGGTCCGACCTGCCAGCGCGAGCCGACGGTGACGGTCGGGCCGAATCCGACCGTGTCGTCGACCTGCGGCGACGGACTGAAGACGGCCAACGAGGGCTGCGACGACGGTAACAACACGCCCGGCGACGGCTGCTCGGCGGCGTGCGCGCGTGAGACCGGATGGCTTTGCGACGACCTCGTCACCTACCCGGGGCAGGTGGAGTTCAAGGTCACCTATCGCGATTTCCGGCACCGGAACGAGACCGGCGGCCACCCGCACATGAAGCAGCAGAACACCAATCCGCCCAACGTTGGCGGCGACATGGGCATTACCGGCATCCTCTGTACGGCCGCGGATCCCAATGGGTGCGCGCGCCTCGATGCGAACGGCAAGCCCACGTACGTGGGCGGCGCGAGCGGCGTGCACAACAGCATCGATCCTTCCGGTGACGGGCTGGGCGCCAGCTATCACCAGTCCGCGTTCCAGCTCTGGTATCGCGACAGCGCCGGCGGCCTCAACGATGCCGTTTCAGAGGGCGACGGCAATGCGATGACCAACGTGCCGGTCGTGATCGCGGCCAACCCGACGCCGATGCCCGCGCTCGGCATGGACACGCTCGTCCTCGGCCGCGTCGGCACGACCAGCGCGTACCGCTTTTCGAGCAACAACAACACCTTCTACCCGCTCGGCTCGGCATCGAACCCGACTGTCGCTCCGCGCGGTTTCGGCTACTCGCCCAACGCGACGCCGCAGCGGAACTGGAACTTCACCAGCGAGCTCCGCTACTTCTTCCAGTACCAGGGCGGCGAGACGCTCACCTTCTTCGGCGACGACGACGTGTGGGTGTTCATCAACGGGCGGCTCGCCGTCGACATCGGCGGCATCCACGGCACGCTGAACGGCCGCGTGGTGCTCGGCGACGACGGGCAGGGCACGGCGACCGAGAGCAACTGCTCGATCCACGTTTCCAACAACAACAATCAGGTCACGCTCCCCGCCTGTCCGCTCGAAACGGACGAGGCCGCCACCACCGACCTCACCGACGATCGCTTCGTGCTCACCCGCGGCAACGTGTACGAGATCGTGATCTTCCAGGCCGAGCGCCATCCGACCGGGTCGAACTACCAGCTCACCCTCGATGGATTCATCGCTCCGCGCTCGAACTGCTACACCGACTGTGGCGACGGCATCCGCGGGGGGACCGAAATGTGCGACCAGGGGCGGAACATGCCGGCGAGTGGCTACGGCGTGTGCCTCGACGACTGCACCTTCGAGTTCTGCGGCGACGGCGTCGTTTCCGGCGGCGAAGTCTGCGACAACCGCGTCAATTCGGACCTTTACGGTGCCGGCTGCGCGCCCGGTTGCGTCGCGCCGGCGCGCTGCGGCGACGGCGTCTTGCAAGCCGGGTTCGACGAGGAATGCGACCGCGGCACCGGCAACCAGAACGGCGTCTACGGCGGTTGCACGACCTCCTGCAAGCTCGGCCCGTACTGCGGCGACGGCTCGGTGGACGGCACCGAGCAGTGCGACACACCCGGCGCCTTCACGACCTACGGCAGCGGGCCCGGAGCCTGCAACTACAACTGCATGTTCGCCCCGTACTGCGGCGACAACGTGCGGAACGGCGCCGAAATCTGCGACGGCACGATGGGCTGCAACTCGATTTGCGAGATCGACCCGTACTGCGGCGACGGCGTGAAGACGATGAGCGAGCCGTGCGACTACGGCCAGTTCGGCTATGACGGGCCGCCGGAGGACGCACCCTACGGTGGCTGCACGACAATGTGCGAGCTCGGGCCCTACTGCGGCGACGACACCGTGCAGGTTCCCGCCGGCGAGGAGTGCGACGAGGGCAGCGGGAACAGCGACAACACCTACGAAGGGTGCACCACGGCCTGCCTGAACGGGCCGCACTGTGGCGACGCCATCCTGCAGACGGCCGCCGGCGAAGCCTGTGACAACGGCTTCAACGAAGACGACTACGCCTACCCGGGCGCGGCGAGCCCCTGCGGCGAGGATTGCTCACCCGTTCCGTACTGCGGTGACGGCACGATCCAGAGCGCGTTCGAGCTCTGCGACGAAGGGAACGACAACGACGACGGCACCTACGACGGTTGCACCACGACCTGCGAATGGGGCCCGTATTGCGGCGACTCGATCACGAACGGGCCCGAGGACTGCGACGACGGTCCGGACAACACCGCCTACTCCGCCGACGGTGAGGGCTGCTCGTACGAGTGCTTGCACAATCAGGCCTACTGTGGCGACGGCATTCGCAACGGGCCCGAGCAATGCGACCTTGGCACAGCCGAAAACACCGGCGAGTACGGCACCTGCAACGACGATTGCACGCGGGCGCCGTACTGCGGCGACGGCCGCACCCAGGACGGCGACGGCGAGCAGTGCGACGACGGCCCCACCGGAAGCCTCACCTGCAGCCCCGCCTGCATGCTCCGCGACGACGGCGTGCACTGACGCCGGACTCGCACGGGAGGGACCTCCACGAACGGCCGACGCCCGCTCGTACGCGGCGGAGAGGGAAGGGGTCAGAAACAGGACATAGCTCAGAAGCTATATGGGGTTTCGAACCCCGCTTTTGACCCAAGAAACCCGTAGATGGCCATTCCCTATTAGCTATATTCCAAATCGGAATGCCGGGCCCATCTACCCCCGAGGAACCACCAACGCTTGCTGTGCCGGAAAATCCGGCCCGGGCGCCGGGGCAGCCTCCAATCCGTCCCCCCAAACTCGCGATGCTCTAGAGCGTGCTCGCGCGCCCGGCGTCAACTCGCGAGGGCTTCGCGCGCCTTGACGCCGCGCTCGATGACGGTGGCGAGGACCGGAACGAACAGCGAGATCGCGATCGCGACTAGCGCGATGTGATCCATCCCCGAAAGCCGCCCGGCGGGGTCGGCAGCAAGCCCCAGGGACGCGCCGAAAGCGCCCGCTGCCGACGAAAGGTGCTGGACCGCGTTCTGAGCGGACATGAAACGGGCGCGCTGGGCGGTTTTGGGTACGCGGGTCGCCAGCGACTGCATCGGCACCGCCCTGAGCGTCGCCGACACCATCAGCAGGCAGAACACCCAGGCGAGGTTGCCGACAGCCACCGGATCGATGAACGTGAAGTAGAGCGCGAGCCCGAAGCAGACCGTGCCAAAGGCCACGCTCGGGGTGGCTCCGAAGCGGTCGACGAGGCTGCCGACGACACGGTTCATGACCAGGCTCGCCAGGCCTCCGACGAGGTAGAGGAAGCCCAGTCGTTCGCGGGGGAGGCCGAGGTTGTTCTGGAGGAAAGCCGAGAGATTCGGCACGACCAGAAAGACGCCGACCATCGTGCACGCCGTACCGAGGAGCGTGGCGCGGGTCAGCGCGTCGAACGGGATCGAACCGGTGCGCGACGGCGCCGCTTGGTCCGCGAGGTGAGCGGTGAGGGGCGGGAGCGCACGGAAGACCAGCGCGAGCAGCACGAGCCCGAGCGCCGCCACGCCGAAGAAGGACGCGCGCCAGCCGAAGAGACGCGCGGCTTCGAGCCCGGCGGGAACACCGAGCACGGATGCCGCCGAGAACGCCGCCATCACGCTGCCGATCGCCTTGCCGCGCCGGGCGGGCGGAACCGCGTCGCCGATGATCGCGAGGGCGATCGAGGTGGCGGGCCCACCGAAGGCGCCCGCCACGATGCGCGACGCGAGCAGCGACCAGAGCCCGACCGAGAAGCCGCCGGCAGCAGTACCGAGCGCGAGCCCGAGCATCGCGATCGCAAGCACCGTCCTGCGATCGAAGCGATCCAAGATCCGCGAACCGGCGAGGCCGGCGGCTGCGGCGGCCAGCGTGTAGACACCGCCGAACATGCCGATGTGAGCCGCCGGAATGTTCAGGGCCGTCGCGACGTCCGGCCCGAGCGGCATCATGATCATGAAGTCGAGAACGTTCACGAACTGAACGGCCGCCACCAGGAAGACGATGGTTCGCTCGTTCATGCTTGCCCGCACCTCACAACCATGGAGCCCGCGACACTACTCAACCAGTGTCGCTCCGGCACGAGAGTCGTGAAATGCCCTCTAGCCGGTATTTCTCATCGCCTGGGCGATGCCGTTCAGCGTCGTACCGAGGGCCTGATCGAGCAGGCGCCGGTCCGGATGGTCCTCCGGCAGCGCTCGCTTTTTCTGGAGCAGGCTCACCTGGAGCAAGGACAGCGGATCGACGTAGGGGTTTCGAAGCTCGAGCGACCCCTGGAGGAAGCGATGATCGGCGATCAGCCCGCGGGCGCGGATGCGGTGGAGCGCGTCGACCGTCTGCTCGAAGTCCTGGATGATGGCATTGGCTACGTCGGGGTGGCCGCCGAGGCGCTCCAGGTAGAGGCGAGCGATCTCGAGATCGGCCTTGGCACACACCATCTCGAGTTTGTCGCAGAGGTCGTCGAAGAACGGCCACGCGCGCGCCATCTCGCTCAGCACCTCGAGCCCGCCCGGCGTCGCCATCGCGTCCACGAGCGCGGCGCCGGCGCCGAGCCAGGCCGATGCCATCAGGCGCATTTGCGTCCAGCCGAAGTTCCAGGGGATCGCGCGGATGCCGCGGATCGTCCCCGCGCCGCGCTCGCGGTACGCCGGCCGCGACCCGAAGTGGACGTGGGTGAGCTCGCGGACCGGCGTGGCCGACAGAAACAGCTCGAACAGGCGCGGATCGTCGTGCACGAGGCGGCGGTAGGCGGCTTGCGACACCTCCGCCATCCGATCCATCACCGTGCGAAAGCGCGGCTCGCTGCCCGCGGGGAGGTCCTCGCGCCAGTCCGATAGGGCCGCCATCATCGTGCCGGTCATCATCACTTCGAAACTGCGCTCCGCGATGCCGGGCAGGCCGAACTTCTGCGAGATGATCTCGCCCTGTTCGGTGATCTTGATGCGGCCGCTGACGGTGTTGGGCGGTAGTGCGGTGAGCGCGCGATAGACCGGCGAGCCGCCGCCGCGCCCGACCGTGCCGCCGCGCCCGTGGAACAGCGTGAGTGAGATCGAGTGCTCGCGCGCGATGGCGGCGAGTGCTTCCTGGGCGCGGTAGAGCTCCCACGACGCAGCCAGCACGCCGACGTCCTTGGCGGAGTCGGAGTAGCCGAGCATCACTTCCTGGTGACCGCCGCGGGCCTTGAGCTGGCGCGCGTAGATCTCGTCCGCGAACAGGCTCTTCACGATTCCGGGCGCGTTCACCAGGTCGTCCCGCGTTTCGAACAGCGGCACTGCGTCGAAGCGGGAGTGCGGCGGATCGCGCGTCAGATCGACGAGGCCGGCCTCGCGCCCGAGGAGCAGGATGCGCAGCATGTCGTCGGCGCTTTTCGACATCGACACGATGTACGTCGAGGCGGTTTTCTCGCCGAGTTCGTCCTGCACCACGCGCATGGTGTGGAACACGTCGAGCACCTTCTTCGAGGCCTCGTCGAGCGGCGCGTGCGGCGAGTAGAGCGGGCGGCGGCTCGAGAGCTCGCGTCGGAGAGCGGCCCCGTCCAGCTTGGGCAGCTCTGCGTTCGATGCGATGGCGTCGAGTGCCTTGGTGTGCGCCTCGGAGTCCTCCCGCAGATCGAGGTGGTAGCCGTGGAAGCCGAGCACCTGAACCATCACGATGAACGGCTCGACCAGCGCCTCGCGCGCGTGATCGGCGCCGCTCGCGATCAACGTGCGCCGCACGAGCTCGAGATCGGCGACGAGTTCCGAAGGATCACGGTAGGCACCCGGAAAGCTCTCGGGGCGTCCCCCGTCACGCGAAGCGATCTCGCTGCGGAGCGCCTCGATGCGCCCGGCCATGAACGTGAGCTTGAGCCGGAGTGGCTCGTGGGCGTCGCGGCGGCGATTGGCTTCCCAGATCCGGGGCAAGACGAGCTTGTCGCGCTCGAGCGACGCTCTCAGATCTTCGCTCTGGGGCGTCAGACGATCGGAGATCGAGATGCGGCCGACGAGATCCTCGACTCTGCGCCGGTAGACGGCGAGCAGCGCGTGGCTCGTTCGTCGCACGGTAGCGAGCGTGATTTCCGGCGTCACGTAGGGGTTTCCGTCGCGGTCGCCGCCGACCCAGCTGCCGAGCGGCACACGGACCGGCACGCCGAGTTCGCGCCCGAACACTTCGCGAAAGGCGCGCTCGACCCGCGCCTTCACCGCTCCCGCCGCGCCGACCAGCCGGTTCTCGAGGTAGTAGATGGTCGAGCTCACCTCGTCGAGGACGCTCGGACGATCACGCCGTACTTCGTCCGTCAGCCACAGGAGCTCGATGTCCGTCTCGATCGCGGCTTCGATCTCGATCCGCTCGCTCGGCGAGACGCTTTGCCGCGCCACCAGCGCCTCCGACAGGCGGGCCTGCAGCCCGAGCAGCGTGCGCCGCGTCGCTTCGGTCGGGTGCGCGGTGAGCACCGGTCGAACCTCGAGACCGCGCAAGAGCTCCCGCACCTCGCCGGCGGAGCGGCCGCGCGCGGCAAGGCGCTCGAACGCCCAGCGAAAGCTACCGGGCTGCGACGAGGCGTCGGCGGCGAGTTCGTACGCCAGACGGCGCCGCACGCGGTGCACCTGTTCCGCGGTGTTGATCAGAAAGAAGAACAGCGTGAATGCCCGCGCGACCGGTGCGGCAAGGTCGAGCGGGAGCGCGTCGACGCGGGCGAGGATCTCGGCGAGCTTCGGCGCGGCCGCGTCGCCCCGGCGCCGGTCGCGGCACAGGGTTCGAAGGTCCTCCACCGCGCGGAAGGCCGCTTCACCCTGGAGTCGCCGGACCACGCCGCCGAGGACGCCGGCGAGGTAACGCATGTCGTCCTGGAGGGCGCGGTCTTCGGGGCGAGCGTCGGTGCTGCGCAATGCGGGTTTCCTCGGCGACGCTTGCTACATCTCACGCCGCGCAGGGAATCGGCAAGCGGGGCCGTGCTCCGCGTGGACGTTCCCGGCTTTTTCTTCGGCCGGATCTTGGCTATAGCGGGAGGCCGAGCGCCGGGTACGGGCGGCGCCGCCTCCAGACGATGAGCGATCAGGACAAACCGAACGCCCCTCAGCCTTCGGCGCCTTTCTCCACGGGCGCGGTGGCTCCACGTCCGTCGTTCGCCCCGCCGCGTCCTGGTGGCACCCCCATGCAGCCTCAGGTGCCTCGCACGACGCTGCCGGGGATCTCGCCGACGCCGCCGCCGCTCGTCCCGACGCCGAGCGCCTCGCCGGTCGCGTCACCGGAAACACAACCGACACCGAACACGTCGCCGGCGACGAGCACTCCGCCGTTCGGCATGCCCCAGCCGCCGCCGCCTCCGTCGCGTTCGGGTGGGCCGCCGCCGCCGCCGGTGCGGTCGCGCCCGGCGGGAGCACCGCCGTTCGAGGGCTCGGCAACGCAGACGCCGCAGCCGAGCCATCGCCCGCCCCCGCCGAGCATGCGCGCCGGCGCGCCGGCTCCGAGCACGCGGCCGCGCGGCGGCTTACCGCCGCCGTCCGGTGGACCGAGCTCGCTGCCCCCGCGCACCGTTCCCTCCACGGCGGTTTCCGTCACGCCCGAGCAACGGGCGCTCCAGCTCTCGAATCAGCTCGTCCAGGCGCGTCAGGATCTGGCGAGCGCACACGCCGATCTGCGGAATGCGCGCAGCGAGCGCGACAGCCTGCGCGCCGAGCTCACGCGCGCCCGGGCGCGCATCGAGGAGCTCGAAGCCGGCGAGAAATCGGCTCCGCCGCCGGCACCCCCGACCATTGGTCCCGACGTCGAGCTCAAGCTGCTCGGCCGCATCAACGAGCTCGAAGCGGCCCTCAGCAAGGCGCGCTCGGCAAGCATCCCGCCGCCCCCGCCGGTCGAAGCCGGTGACGATCTCAAACGGGTGAAGGGCATCGGGCCGAAGTTCGAAAAGCTGCTGAAGGCCGAGGGGGTCACGACCGTGAGCCAGATCGCCGGCTGGTCCGAAGCCGACGCGGAAGCGATGGCGAAGAAGCTCGGCATGAAGGCGCAGCGCATCCGCAAGGAAGACTGGATCGGAAGCGCGAAACGGCTCGTGGAAGGCGGCTCGGCGTAGCGTCGTCGCCCGAGAACGATGCTCGGTCTCACGCGCTACCAGTGGCTCGTTCTGTTCGCGGCCTGGCTCGGCTGGGGCTTCGATGTTTTCGACGGCCTGCTCTTCAACTTCGTTGCGCCGATCTGCGTCCCGAACCTGCTCGGTCTTTCGCCGTCCGATCCGAAGACGAAGGACATCACGTTCTTCTGGACCGCCACGCTGACGAGCCTCTTACTCGTCGGCTGGGCGTGCGGCGGCATCGTGTTCGGCAAGATCACCGACCGCCTGGGGCGCACGCGCACGTTGCTCTTGACCATGCTCACCTACGCGCTCGCCACGGCGGCCTGCGCGTTCGCGCCGAACATCTGGGTCCTGGCGTTCTTCCGCCTGGTCGCGAGCTTCGGCATCGGCGGTGAGTGGGCGGCCGGCGCCTCGCTCGTCGCCGAAACGGTGCCGCCGAAGAAACGCGTGCTGGCCGGTGCGCTGCTCTACACCTCGGCACCGATGGGCTTGTTTCTCGCCACCTTCGTCAACGATCTCTTGACGCGGCAGATCGATTTCCTGGCTCAGGATCCGAGTCGTTCGTGGCGCGCCGTGTTTCTCACCGGTTTGGTGCCTGCCGCGGTCGCGATCGTGATCCGCCTCAAGGTCAAGGAGCCCGAGGCGTGGAAGCCGGTGGACGAACCGCGCATCGCGGAGCTCTTCACGCCGGAGCTCCGCCGGCGGACGCTCGGCGGGCTCGCGATGGCGATCGTCGCGCTGGTCACCTGGTGGAGCTGCAGCGCCTTCATCCCCGTGGTTGCAAGCTTCCTCGTCAGCGACCTCAAACCGGCGCTGGCTCCCGCCGCGATGGCACTCAAGAAGACCGAGTTCATCACCTGGGGTACCACCGCCTTCAACCTAGGCGGCCTGCTCGGCACGCTGCTCACCGTGCCGATCGCCACGCGTCTCGGCCGGCGCCGGATGTACCTCCTCTACTACCTCGCCAGCGCGGCTGCGCTGCTCGTCACGTACGGGCCCGACTGGCCGCCCAACGTGCGTCTCGCGCTGCTCTTCACCGTCGGCCTCACCGTGTTCGGCGTGTTCGGCTCGTTCACCTTCTACCTGCCGGAGCTCTTCCCGGTTCGGCTCCGCGGAACGGGCGCAGGCTTCACCTACAACGTCGGCCGCATTGTCACGGCGGCGTTCCCGTTCGCCGTCGGCGCGAGCGCCCGGTCCGGCACCGATCCGCTCCTGATCATGAGCTCGGTCGCCGCGGTTCCGCTCGGCGGGGTCCTCTTGATCCTGCTCGGCGTCGGTGTCGAGACGAAGGGCGAGGCGGAAGCGGCGGCGTGACGCCCGCTCAGAACCGGAGCTTCCAGGCGCGCGCCAGGCCGAGGTCGCTCGCGCTCTTCTCGTCGCGGCGCACCTCCCACGTCACGTAGAAGCGCCAGTCACTCGAGAGGATCTCGGGCGGAAGCTTGCCGATCGGCAACACGCCCGCGAAGGTCGCGAGGACCGCGGCGTCGAACTCCGGTACGCCGCTCGAGCTCACGACGCCGCTCGTAGCAAGCGCGCCCGTCTCGCCGTCGACAGCGAGCTCGACGGTCGTGGTGAGCGTCATGTCCGAAAGCGGGTGGTCCTTCGGCAGCGACGACAGTGACGGGAGGAACGAGCCGACGAACACGCGTTCCATGCAGGCGCCGAGCCGCGCGACGTACGCATCCACCTGGGGGCGAGCATCGTCGAACGGCGCCGGGCGCCCGCCCGACGCAAGCGGCACGTGGCGCTCCAGCTGTTCCCGAAAGGCATCGACGTTGATCGCGGCGAGCGGTAGCTCCGGAAGCGAGTGCTTGGCCTCGCAGACCGGCAGGACCTTGGCGGGGGGCGCCGGGGGAGGGGCTTCGGGCGCTGGCGAAGGCTCGGTGCTGTTCGCCGTCGGCGGCGCGGGGGCCGGCGCCGTCGCTTTCCCGCTCGCGCAGGACGCGAGCCCGAAAGCGATCGACATCACGAGAACGGGTGCGCGCACGCGGCGCATCATGCCATCGTTCGGCGCTCGGAGCGGCCGCGATGCTATGCTCGGGCTCGCGCTCGCCCTTCTGCACCCTTGTCCCCCGCCGCATGAACGCTCAGCGAATTGCTCTTCTCTACCCGCCGCCGTGGAAGATCCCGGAGCCGGGCGAGGCCAGTGATCAGACGGGCGACGGACCGCCCGCGGACTACCGGGAGGGCGACCTCGACGCCGATTTCTACCAAACACCCTACGGCCTCTTCGCGCTCGGCGCGCAGGCCATCCGCGCGGGTCACCGGGTGAAGGTGCTCAATCTTTCGGCTTTTGCCTGGCGGCGCGTGGAAGAGGTGATCCGGGAGCTCGACGCGGACGTCTTCGGCATGTCGTGCTGGACGGCGAACCGCCGCGGCGTGGCGCTCGTCGCTCGCACCATCCGCCGCTTCCACCCGAAGGCGTGCATCGTCATCGGCGGACCGCACGCGACGCCGCTGGCGCGCGAAATGCTCGCGCACCATCCTGAAATCGACTGTGCGACGCTCGGTGAGAGCGATCGCGCGTTCGCCGAGCTCGTCGAGCGCGTGGGGGCGGGGAAAAGCCTCTCCGGCCTCGCCGGCGCGGTGGTGCGCACCAGCGCCGGCATCGAGGCCGGTCCCGATCGTCCGAACGTCGAGGATCTCGACACGCTCGAATGTCCCCATCGGTACTTCGGCACTCACATCGTGATGACCTCGCGCGGCTGCCCCTGGGCCTGCACCTTCTGCGGCGCGGAAACGACGTGGGGCCGCGGTTTCCGCGGTCATTCCGTGCCCTACGTGCTCGACATGCTGGAGGCCGCGCTCGCCCGTGTCCGCGTGCGCATGATCCAGATCAAGGACGACACCTTCACCACCAACAAGAAGCGCGTGCTCGAGCTCTGCCGCGGCATCCGCGAGCGGAAGCTCAACTTCTTGTGGAGCTGCGACACGCGGGTGGACGTACTGAACGAGGAGCTCTGCCACGAGATGCGGCTTGCGGGCTGCCAGCGCCTGTCACTCGGTGTCGAGTCGGGCTCGCAGCGCATCCTGGATGCGATCCACAAGAACATCACCGCCGACGAGATCGTCGAGGCCGCCGAGATGGCGAAGCGCTACGGCGTGCACGTCCGCTTCTACATGATGCTCGGCAATCGCGGTGAAACGCGCGAGACGTTCACGGAGACGCTCGAGTTCTTGCGGCGGGCGAAGCCCCACCAGTACATCTTTTCGTGCCTCTCGGTGTACCCGGGCACGGCGGATTTTCACGAGGCCGAGCGCATCGGCTGGCTCGATCGCGAAGTGTATTTCACGGGCGATTTTCAGGAGCTGAAGCTGCCGTTCGACGCGTCGGAAGCGGACACCCGGCTGATGAACGAGTGGTTCGGCAAGAACAGCGGCCTTCGGGATGCCTACGAGCCCACGCTCGAGGACTGCCGCGGCGTGCTCGCCAGGCTCGGTGATCACCACGCCGCTCACCTCGACCTGGCGGGCGCCTACTTCCGGGCACGCGACTTCGAGCTTGCGGACCGGCACGCGCTCCGCGCGATCGAGCTCGACCACCCGACGCCGGGGCTCGCCTACAACTACCTTGCCTGTTCGGCCTTCGAACGCGGTGACGTGACCGCGATGCAGGATCACTTCATGACGGCCGCGAAGCTCGATCCGCAGCACCACGTGCTCCTGACCAACGTCGAGGCGGCGCGCCGCTGGTTTCGCGAACGGGGGCCAGAGCGGAAGCTGCCGCTCGAACTCGTCGCTCGCCACGATTTCCAGCTCTTCGAGCGCACGGCGCAGCCGACTCTGCCGGGCGCGTTGCCCGACGATTTCGCGAGCTGGGAGAACACGCCGACGGCAGTGGGGGAGGCCCCGCGCGGCCAGGAGCACGCCGAATACGGGTTCTTGCCCGATCCGGAGGCCGTCATGCGCCTCGACGTCGGCAACGAGGCGATCGAGTTTCGCTCGAAGCACCTGAAGGTCCTCACCTAGCCGTGTCCGCGGGAGAGGGCGATCCGCGGGAGCTCGTCGTCAAACCGATCGGCACCGTGCGTTCGCCGTTCGTCGAACGCGCCGACGCCCCCCGCCAGGCCGTCAGCGCGAAGGACGTCCACGGGACGATCGAACTCTACCCCGGTCGTGACTTCGAACACGCGCTCGAAGATCTCGACCAGTTCTCGCACCTGTGGGTGATCTTCTGGTTTCACCTGAACGAGGGGTGGCGGCCGAAGGTGCTCCCGCCACGAAGCGCCGAACGGCGCGGGCTGTTCGCGACCCGCGCCCCCTATCGCCCGAATCCGATCGGCATCAGCGTCGTGAAACTCGAGCGCATCGAGGGGCTCGTGCTCCACGTCTCGGGCCTCGACATGCTCGACGGCACACCGGTGCTCGATCTCAAGCCGTACGTGCCGTACGCCGATGCCCTCGCCGACGCCGGCGGCGGCTGGCTCGACACCGCGCTCGATCCGGTCGAGCCGTACGAGGTCGAGCTCGCGAGCGACGCCGTTTGGGCCCTCGGCTACCTGAAGTCGACATTCGGCCTGGAACTCGAGCAAAACCTGCGGAAAATCCTCGCGCTCGGCCCGCAGCAGCACCCGTACCGCCGGATCAAGAAGGTCGGCGACGCCTTCCTGCTCGCGGTGAAGGACTGGCGCGCGCGCTTCGAGGTCCACGGCAAGCGCCTGGTGGTGACCGAGATCGTCTCCGGCTACCGCCCGCGCGAGCTGGTGGAAAACCCCGATCCGGCGCTCGACCCCCATCGCGCCTTCGTGCGCGAAGCAGCGCTCGTCAAACAACGCTAGGGCACCGATCAGTTCGAGTTCGTGGAACGCGGCATAGCCGCCAGGGCACGGATCACTTTGACTTCGGGGAGTTTGCTGCCCCCTCGCTGTGACGCGCCGCACGTCCCGCGTCCTCGGCTTCGCCTGCGGGCGCGGGCGCCCTCCTTAAGCCCGCGTCCCGCGGTCTTGGGGGCGCGACGGCGGAGTTCGGCCGCGCCCGCGCGGCTCCGCGCGGCGGCAGTGTTGCGATGACCAAGGCACCCGCGGGAGCGCTTGGAGGCGAGGGCGAGGGCGACGGCGAGGGCGACGGCGAGGGCGACGGCGAGGGCGACGGCGAGGGCGACGGCGAGGGCGACGGCGAGGGCGAGGGCGAGGGCGAGGGCGACGGCGACGGCGAGGGCGAGGGCGACGGCGAGGGCGAGGGCGAGGGCGAGGGCGAGGGCGACGGCGAGGGCGACGGCGAGGGCGACGGCGAGGGCGACGGCGAGGGCGAGGGCGACGGCGAGGGCGACGGCGAGGGCGACGGCGGAGTTCGGCTGGGCTGCTGCGGCTCCGCGCCGCGCCAGTGTTGCGACGACCGAGGCGGGGGCGAGAGCGAGAGCGGGGGCGAGAGCGAGAGCGGGGGCGAGAGCGAGAGCGGGGGCGAGAGCGAGAGCGGGGGCGAGAGCGAGAGCGG